>Ga0325411_1007572_pt1 | contig 11829 bp, 5 predicted proteins | sample PopdelMetagenome_13_FD_206181 | JGI IMG/M metagenome (GOLD analysis project Ga0325411, IMG submission 206181) | Populus deltoides microbial communities from Bellville, Georgia, United States - Xylem-PdIQD-R4 | ecosystem: Host-associated > Plants > Phyllosphere > Stem > Wood/Secondary xylem...
TCTTTCTTCCTGCACTAACAGTGAGTGTCATCGCTACATGCAAAAGCGCAAAATCAAACAAGACAGATCATTTTATTTTCTTTTTCTTTTTTTAGATTTGTTCTTGATTTCCCTTTCTTCTTTTCCTCTGCAGACGATCAATAGGTCTATTATGAAGAGGTCACTAAGGATGTTTGCTGGGAGGAGGTGATGGTGTCGATCGTGATAGGAAAGAAAAAGAGATTTTGCTATCATTTGTTATGTTAAGGAGAGAAGGGAGAGGTTGTTAGATTGGTTTTGGGGTAATGGCTGGCCAAGGAGAGGAAGAAAGAGGAGAAAGAAAAAATTGAGAGGAAACCTTGTAAATTCATCCTTTGAATCCAAAGGAAAATGAGAGTAAGTGAACTGAGAGTGCTTCAAGTAAGATTTAGGAAGAAAACTTAGAAAAATTTACTAGTGGGAAGGGAAGGGTTAGAAAAAGGAAGGAAAGAGAAGAGGAAAAAGGGATTGTTCTTAATCTCTTGACGCGTTGTTTTGTAATAAAAGGTAACAAGCTCTCTTATTAAGTCACTTGAATTTGTTTGTGTTTTTCTTGAATAATTGAGATTTTAGAATACCTTAGTGTAGGTTTAAGAAGTTGTTAAATAATGATATGTGGATGGAAATGATGGAAAAAATGCATGGGAAATGAATTTATATTTGTTGAACTTTAGAAATCAAAACTGGACAGGTTGTCTCTCAACTTCTCTCCTAAGTTTTGGACCCTAAGATGACACAATTTGAGATACTTTTCTTCATGCAAGTTTTAGACCCATGTTGTAGTGTTTCAAAGAGACAAACCATGCATAAAACTAAGCTCTATAGCTCTGGTTATATTCAAAATACTAAACAATGTTTAGACAGTAACAGTTGGACAATAACAGTGCAATGTTTGTTGATGAGCAATTTTGACTGTCTTGGGGGCAAAACTGGGTTCTCCTTTCTACATAGAACTTGTAGCCTCGTGTCTAGCTTTCCAACAAGACCAATCTCGCTTGAAATGGAGTTCTATAACTCAAGATATAGTTAAAAATCTAAGGAGAGGTCGAATAGTAACAGTTCAATTTCCAGACAGTAACAATTGAACAATAACAGTCAAATGTTCGTTGATCAGCAATTTTGACTATCTTGAGGGCAGAACTGGGTTCTTCTTCCTACATAAAACTTGTAGCCTTGTGTCTTAACTTTCCAACGAGACCCATCTCGCTTGAAATGGAGTTTTATAACTCCGATATAGTTAAAAATTTGAGGAGAGGTCAGACAGTAACAGTTCAATTTCTAGACAGTAACAGTGTGGACAATCCGTTAACTTGAGCCACCTAAAACTTGTATTGGTAACTTCTGTTTGGAATTGTTTTTTATTACAAAATATTGAATGATGAAGGTAGTGTGTGTATGTGTGTATATATGGTCAAGAATTGAAATTTAAATTAGTGTAACTATTGGTACAGGTGAAATTATGAAAAATAGACGAGAGTAGGGAACGACTAGCAGAGCATAGTTTTCAGGTAGGTGTCTGACACTTAGATTTCTATTTTAAAGTCTTGTGTAATTCTTTAACTTAGTCCATAATATGATGTAGTTCAAATTTTTGTATTTATATGTAGTGTATAAATGATGAATGGAACTGGTGCCCTGTAAATGAGCGGATGGTTGGACCAGTGTCCTGGATTGGAACAGATGCCCTGTGAATGGGCTGATGATTGGACCAGAGCTCTAGTTTGAAACTCGTATCATGCAAAAGGATAATCAATAGAATTAGTTATTATTGGACAAGTGGAAAAATATACTAGATCATCTTAATTAATTTAATTATGTTTATGCAAATTACTATGCAGGTTCATCTCAACAGCGTAAGCCTTAGTTGATGCTTGGGTGTTCCCTCCGTATAGTCACTTAAGTTAATAGGAAGATGGAAGAATTTTCCTTTTGGGTTATATATAACAATACTACAAAATTGTATGTATAAAGTTATGTAGTGTTATTTTTATTAAACTTGTAAGAGTAAATTGAAATTTAAAATCTTTATTATGTTAATGTATGAATGCAATTACGATAGTTAATTAATGGTTACCTTTTAAATCCTAGGATTCTTCTTATTTTTATAACTTGCTAATTGTGTGAATTTTACCTTAAAAGTTTACAGTTTGAGACTTGGAATGATTGGATTGTGTATGAACAATGAATACAGGATGTGTATGAATGATTGGTTGATAACTTGGAACCTCCCAACATAGGAAAAACTCTGCCAAAATTTTGATAGAAATTTCAATAAACTATGTATGAGTTGAATAGAGAAAAATAAAATTTACCATGTTTTTTTTTATGGTTAATGTATTGGTTTCGGTACAGGGGATGTTACAACACTAGTTGTGAAGGGGGATGTCGATTGGATGTTGGACTCACAACTAGCATGGGTTGTTAATAATGGTGGGAGGCTGACCAGCAGTTGATATTAATGGTGAAGGTTTGGACCATGTGAGAAGGGAAAGATAAATAAGGGGTTTTTGGTTTGTGTGTGCCTTTTAGGGGGAAAAAGGTTGTGGGTGGTTTTGGTGTACAAGTCTCAAAAGAAAGAAAATGGGAAAAGTGGTAACTAGGTGGCTACGCAAAGGAAGGAATGGAGCTGTGACTCTTAGGTTCAAGTGGTTGTCTTGAGAGTGGTCTTTTAGGACAGTGGAGATGGTGATTGGTCGTGGTGACAATGACTGGTGATTGTGAGAGAGAGAAGGTGTGTGGTAGTCAGTGATGGGGGAGAGAAAATGAGAGTGAAAAATAGTAGGTTTTTGGGTCTTCCCAATAGTTAGGTTTAGGTTTTTTAGGGCTAGGGGTTTTTTTGTTCCTAACGGCTAGGTTTAGGTTTTTTAGAGGTTAGGTTTTTTTTGTGTGGGAGATTTGGAGAGAAAAGTGTAGGATAAATGGTTTTTGCTTTTCTTTTCTTCTATTTTGGCTTCCTTCCCTTTTTGTGTGAGATAATCACCTATTTATAAGCAAAATGATTTGTCTTTTTTCTCCCCATTTCTTGGTTCCAAAAACATTTTGGTCCCTCATTTTCTTCCTTTGCATTTTGGTCCTTTTGTCCAAATACTTTTTTATTTTTCTTTTTTTTTTGGATTTTGATTTTTTGAAAAAGGCAAAGTCAACGTCAACTTGATGAGAAAGATCAATGATTTTAAAAATTGCGCATTAAAAGCTAAACGTGTTCAGAATAAATTTTAATTTTGAATTCTTTTAAGAAGACATTGAAAACGCTAAAAATGACGATAATACGCCAATAACATCTTTTTAATTATTTTTGCATTTTGATAATACTTAGAAAAAATAAGGGTTAAAAATTATATTATGATAGTTGCCTCTTCTCTTTACAATATTTACGATAGAAAATCTCATGGGAAACTTTAGATATTAGGCCTGTAAGGAAAAAATAATAAAAGAATATGGAATTACCAAATCAGGAAGTGATTAATACTCATAAATATGTCAGAGATTGACAAATCTTTAACGAAAGTTTAAGAACTAAGGGCTAGAAAGTGCACTTAAAAAGGAAATAGATTAGGCTTACAGACACACTATTTGATATATGAGAGCTAAAAAAAGCACTAAGAAAGGAAATATATAAGGCTTGATTGACTATCTTGTATATAAGGGCTAGAAAGCATACAAAAAAAAATAGATAAAGCTTGCTAGTGCATTATCTAGTTGTGAAGGCTAGAAAGTGCACTTAGAAAGGATATAGATAGGGTTTGCTAGTGTATTATCTTGTATGTGATGGCTGGAAAGCATACTCGGAAGAAAATAGATAGGACTTGTTAGCATACTATCTGGTTGTAAGGTTTAGAAAGCACACTCAGAAACGAAATAAATAGGAGTTGTTAGCACACCATCTGGTTGTGAGGGCTAGAAAACACACTGAGAAGAAATAGATATGGACAAAAAGTACATTATCTAATGGTTGAAGGCTAGAAAGCACATTCGAAAGAAAATGGATAGGGTTAGAAAACGCATTTAGAAGGAAAGAGATAGTGCTAGAGAGTGCATTATCTAATAGTTGAGGGCTAGAAAACGCATTTAAAAGAAAATGGATAAGGTTAAAAAGCGCATTGTCCGATATGCGAGGGCTAGAAAGTGAACTCGGATAAAAATGGATAGGGCTAGAAAATGCATTATCTTATGGTTGAGGGCTAGAAGATGTACTAAAAATATAATGCTTGAAATTACCTTGTGTTGTAACAGCGACATCATACCAATATACTGCATAAGGAAATCCATTTCGCTGTTCACACATTTTAAAAAGAACTATATAGTCATATGTTATGGGTGATATAAGTTCTGTATGAACAGACATGTTAATCGCTCAATTAGTCGTCCGACCCCTTTGTAAAGACTTGTAATGAAAAATTAAAATGGAACACGGATGTGTATGTGTGAACATATTGATATAATGTGCATGAATATATTTATATGGTATTCTTCTTATGAGGATGTTATGTTGTGAAATTACATGAGGTCAGAATAACGAAAGTACTACTTGTGTAACTTGCCATTCGGCCTTCTTGTATGAACTCGTGATGATAACGATACTAGAACAAGAATGTGAATTTATTAGTATGTCAATATGATGTAATGTAAACTTATGAGTATGAAAATATAATATTATGAGCATATGTATTGAGAATTCATTTCATTGGAATATTGATTTACATTATCCTACATGGATTGCTCCTTTTTAATGAATGGAATGCAATTATAAATCTACAAAATGATATGGTGAAAAACATCCAAAACCTAATGACTTATATAAAAAAAAAAATTCATCGATTTTGGCTTTGAAAAAGTCGGGTTGTTACATAACATTTCTAATATGCTAGGTGATGTGCTTTAATAGGATAGGGGCAGTGTATGGTCACAAGCACTGGCAGTAGTGGTGGCCCATGACTACATGCATCAGCACTGCCCAAATTGACATCACTATTCCAACCAATTTCTAGTTCTCCTAAGCAATACCACCAGCTTCTAACATGAACTACATGCACTAGCATTGCCCAAATGTTTTTAACCTTAAATAAATATTTATTATTTTTGAATGATTTTTAAAGCATTATTAATTTGTTGTCAATGATTATCATGAATATTTTAAAGTGTTGAGGTCCACATCATTACGGGGGAATCCCAAGGGTTTGCTACCACCAAGGATTTATTTTTAAGGTGGAATAAGGATGGAAATCAATACCCTACAATGAGATTGGAAGGATCGAGATTGATTTTTTTAATCTAATACGTAATGTTTTGGTCTTGGTGTGAAATATGATGTATGTTGATGCTTTTTAAAATTGTTATATTTTATGTGGATATTGTTTTTTATTTATTTTGTTGTGTGATAATTGTTTTTTTATTTATTTTGTTGTGTGATGATGGTTTTTTTTATTTGTTATGTTGATGTTTGTTTTGAATTGTTATGTTGTGTGTGGATGTTGTTGATTTGTTATGTTGATATTGTTTCTTATTTGTGATGTCATATATTTATTTTTTATTTATTTGTTATGTTGCGCGAATTATATGGTTTTGTCACGTATTAATGATTTTATTGTTAATCGATCTTACCTATGGAAAATATATCATCACCGGGAAGTGTCATAGGGTGTGATTAGTAGAAAATAAAATCACTTAATACATTACATTATTTTGTTTAAATTATTTCCAAGATTGTTTTCCTCGTAAATTTATCACGTATTAATGATTATATTGCTTAAATGTATTGTCACTTAGTAGTGTTATAGATTGTGATTAATAAATAATAAAATCATATGTTAAATTATTATATTTAAAATATTTTCAAGATCATTTTTTCTAGCGTTTTTTTCATGTATTAATAATTTTATTGTTCACCAATCCTACTTATGATAAATGTACTATCTATAGGCAGTGTCATAGAAGTAATAACATGCGAAGGTGTTTTCAACAAATGAAGGCAAGAAAATGAAAAGGCATCAAAACACATAAAATTCCAATATATGTTAGTGAATAGTAAAATAAATCGAATAAAAAAGAGTATTTGTCAAGAGAAAAACATTACATTACATGTACGTGAAATAGGGAACAATGAGTGAGGTCCTAATATGAAATGGCAAAGCTATTATTGAGATCAACCTTGTCTACATTAACAAAGAGAAAAATGAAAAAGAAGATAATTAGGAAAGAAATGATGCAAAAGTCCATGAGAATATATCTAATTTCTTAAACAAAGAAAAAGCTAAAAAAATTCAAAATAAAGAGTAGTAGAAATAGGATTTAAAAAATAAATTAAAAAAACATAGGAAAGAAAGCAACACTTAAAGTGACAAATAAAACAAAATAGATGAAAAGGAAAATAAAAAGGAATTAAAGTAACCATATACATTTATGAGCTTGGACAATTTTAGCAGCTAAAGAGGTAGAGAATCACAAAAAAAAAAAAATAAACAACAAGGAAGGGGAAAGCCACAATTAACTTAACATTCTAACGACAAAAAAAAATATATTGGTAGCTAAGGTTGAGAAGGACAAAAATAAGGGATTTCATAAAATAAAAGTGAACAAAAATATTTTTTTTCTTTTATGAAGAGCAAAAGAGTTTGTGATGCAAACATCATGGTCACACAACTCTCAACAAAGATGATAACTTCCTCAAGAAAGTTGAATAATCAGGTTTGGTTGAACCTTGACCTAGAGGTAGCCTATAACTAAGAAACAAATGTATAAGATGATTGTGAATGACACTATAATGTCAGTTATGCCTTGATAAGTTGGATTTACTCTTTGTCCCATTAAAGAAGAATAAGTTTACTCATGAAAAATTAAATTTCGTTAATGTCTACAGGTTGCCCAAACTTATAGCAAAAGAAAACATAATATAGTCATAAGTTAATGACCCTAATAGAGTTGCAAACTAATAAGCCTTAACTAAAACTCAGCTAAACACAAGCCTAATACCTTAAACAAGCCTGAACATTGATTTTGGAAACCAAACAGCAATAAAAGCCCTAAAATTGAGATATAATTATCCCAAATATTAATTAAAACAATAAATAAATAGCCCCAAAATTGTATCTCCTTGCATTGGATCCCTTGTAGTTGAATCTAAGACTTCTAGAAGAAAGAGTGTCTTTGTGTCATTTATTAATCAGTTTTCCTTTCCTAAAAGATTTTGTCTTGAATGCTGAAGTTTCTTTCCTTTTTCATCTATTATTACAAATATGAAAGAAAGTGGTTGAAATATCTTTTTAAATAGTCTCTCATAATCTCCCATTTGAATAAGAAAATCCTGTAAAATAAGAAAAATAACAACAAAAGAATCCCAAGCCTCCTTAGCACCACATATATTCCATAATAGATATGCGATTCATACAAACTATGGATAATAGTTGTTGCCATAAATGTCTCCTTATTTGACATGGAATCCATGTAAAATAGGTAAGCCAATATCTACCACACATGTTTCCAAGACAATTAAGGAATCCTTGTATTGACTAGAATCCATAATACATAAGAAAACAATGTTTCTCTAATTTTTGCACATTCCTAACAGATTTCAGTTCTAATTTCAAACACGTCGTTCTCTCTAGTTCAGATGAATTAGCAAGCCTATCATATATTGACGGAAAGGTGAGGATGCCTATTTTCCAATCCAATTAGAATATTAGCATAATTTCTTATGTATCTATAGATATAGTCTAGAAAGTAGAAAAAGGCCTAGATAGACAAATTTAACAAGATTCGTCTAGTAAATTCAACCCTTTAAAACAATCCATTACCAAGCTCCGATTTACCTAAACTTTTAACCCAATGTATAACAACATGTCTAGAAACTCTTGTAAAATTTTCATCTCGATCTAGCTATCTAATTGAAAGTTATGCTCAATAACGTAAAACTTGACTGTAGAAAATTTTACGTTAAAATCTAAATCTGGCTATTTTTTATTCGTATCAGTTTGAAAGCAAAATAAATTCTCAAGTTTGATTCTTAACCCATTAAAGTGAGGAAAATAAGACAAAAATATGTTTAGCTAGATTTTATTTTTGCTTGTGATTGCACTTGTTTTCACTTTGAAAAGCTTCATGTTGAATTTTAAATGAATAAAAAAATATTGGATACTAAATTTCAAATAAACAATCTAAATCTTTCCTTTTTAAGGGAAGAGTTTTAAACTTTTGTAATTATAACTACATTATAATAGTTGATCCTATTCTCTAAACAAGGATCTAAAAAACTTTAAATGAATAGATATTGTCCATTGTAATTGTTTGATTAAGTACCTTGTAAAAAATGATTATCCTCTCAAAGATTATATAAGTTTTTAGAAAATGAGTCATCATATTCTTATTTAGAGGCTGAAGCAATATCATAAAGAAAATAAGGAAAAGTCAGCTAATAAACACAATACAAAGACATATAAAAGAAGAAAACGAATAGAAAAACAATTGAACAAAGTGAAGCACAATATAATAACAAAGAAGATGGGTATTGTAATATAAAATAAGGGTTGATTGGTTAACAAACTTCAATAAAATCAATTAAAAAAAGCAAAAGAGACAAACCTATACAAGCACCACAGGAAAACAAAAGGCAAGGATAAATTGAGAAACAGAAAACAAAACCAAAACTCATAAATAAGGTAAAAGCATAAATCAAGAAAAAGGAAGAAAAACAAAATAGTGTAGCAAAAGAGCATTAACCAAAATTAAGCAAAGAAGAAAATGAATTGAAAATTTACATATAATAATAATAATAATAATATATGTTAAATTAAGCTACAAAATAAAAGATTCTTAATGATCAATTCTAGTAGTAATAATTAAAATATTTTCAGTTTTTGCAATAGAAAGTTTTTTTATGTCATTATTGTAACAAAAGCTTGAAATTACGAGAAAAAAAATCTTTTAAAAAAAGAAGGGAGTAAATTGAAGGAAGAAACCACCTAAAAAGTTAAAGAAATGGAGATTGACACTTAAATAAACAAAATAATAATAATATTCCTATTTTTGGATAACATATTCTTTTACTGGTTGATGCTAGATTATATATAGGATCTCTTATTTGATTAGACCAATTAGTAAATTTAATTTCACATGATTATAAAGTTTCATTGGATAAAAGAATGAATTTTTTTTATAAATATTTAAGTGATTAAATTATCTTAAGACATATAATTAAGAAACACATTGGGTGCATATATATACAATAAAAAATCTAGAATGTTACTAAATTCTCTTGATTCTTAAAATAAGATTTTGTAGGGTATTTGTATGATGTCTCGTTCCAAGTTATCATATAGAAAACATTAAACATTAACTTATAGAAAACATTAAATATAAAATGGCTTAAATACTTTTCTATTATTAATGATTGTTCAAGTTTAATTGTAGAAGGAAAATTCAAATAGAAAAGACAATGGATACAAATGGTGAGATTAAGATCCAAAGGCAAATTCAAACGCAAAATAACTATTTAAATAGATTATTGATACTCATTGGATATCCATAACTCGAACATAGATGTTATAATTTCTAACTATTTAGTACATAATTAACTTGGTATATATATATTTTTTTCAAACAAAGAAACAAATAAAATGCACATTCACAAGTCAAAAGAAAAACCCAAGAAAATAATTAAAAATAAAACAGTTCCATAGAAACAAAAGAGCACGGGAGATTTCACATGATGAGCAACCACCAAAATCAAGTAAGTAGCCGACAATAAAGTAACATCACCATCCCTGCCAAGACTAAAAATACCATAAATATGAGGGAGAAGTTAACGATTTTGTCCATAGGAAAAACACACCCCGTTTATTTTTCTTGGAAATATTGAAATTGTTTTGAGAAAATCTCAATTTATTTGATTTGATTGCAAAAATATTTAAACTTTTATTAAATGAAAACCCGTGAGATTATTTAAGCATTGGTCAAAGGTTAAAAAAAATTTTTTATTGATGATTAGGCATCTCTCTATTTAAAAGTATTTTTGTCTTATTAATGTGCTCTATTTTTTTAAATATAATATTTTCTTGACATCTAATTATATTCATAAAAATAAGTTTTAATTAAAAAATAATATTATAATATATATATATATTAAAAAAACATATATTAATAATACACCTCTTACACATTACCTTGAAAAATATTTTTGGAAATGCCACCAAACCCAGCTCAATTCAGCAGGTCAATATGGAGACGACCTAACCCGAGACCCTGCTTACTCGAGCTTCAAATCAAACTAAATGGGAGATGACCTGATATGATCGAGTCGACCTAACTAGTTAAAATATAACCTAGTCAAAACCTAGTTTGACTTAAAAAAAATTAAACATGATGTCATTCTAGCCCTTTTTTATATATACTAAGATGATAATATTTTGGACTGACTCGAGTCATCTAAGTATGCCTGACTTGTTTAAAAAGAGGTCAGGTCTATTGACTTACAAGGCTAAGCCCATATGCCTAACTTCTTTTTTTTCATAAAATAGGTGGACAATGTGCATTATTTTGTGGCAAACGACTATTGTTTGCTTGTCTAGGCTCTAACTATCGAAATAGTAGAAATTGGGTTGGGTTTTTTGAATCCAAAAAACTATTTTTCAACTTATTTTCATCTAATAACTTAATAAATTAATTTCTCAATTCAAAAAATATGTAAATTGGTTTTAAAAATATAAAATTAAACTAAAAAAAATCTCTCAACTATGATCTAGTTTTTTCAACAAAATAAAAATTCAAAATCATGAATACTAGTAAAAAAGAATACATCGATATCAAATTTAGTTTTTTTTTGTTTTTTTGTCAAGAGGACTCACCAACTAATCACTCTCTCTCTTCTGTCATTTTTTGTTGACTCTCTCTCTACTCTTTCAAATTCAATAACTAAAATATAAATAAAATAAAATTTTAAACTAAAATGTAAAAGTTTCAAACAAAAAGACTAAAAAGAAAAAAAAAGGATTATATAGATCAAAATCTTTGAAAAGACGCCAAATGAATAATTTAAAAGAAAAATGCTTGTATACTCACTTGTTAACCATTTTGGTCCTTTTATTTTCAATTTTCATAAATGATTTTTTTGTCCAGCATTTTCGGATCAAATGTCAGATTCTTAATTACATAAAAAAATTAAAATAAATTATTAGTTTAATTTTCAACCAACATTAAAAAAATTAAATTAAAAAGAAATTAATGATCAAAGAAGAAAAAAATTAAAGGAAGCATTATTACAATTCAAAGTATTTATCCCCACGTGATGCAATGTTGCAATGCATGTACATCAAAACACCACACCATTAAGGTTTCTTGTAATTTAATTTAGGCATAATAAAAAAAAAAAACTCTTATAATTTGGTTTATGTTTCGTTTTCAATCCAAGATTTGAAAAATTAAAGTTTGCCTCAATGGTAAAAAAAAAAAATAAATTAGATAAAAAAATACTTTTAACTTCATATATAATAAATGTAAATTTGTATAATTTTCTTATAAATCTTGTTTTTCTCTCCCCAAACATAATGTTTCTCTCCAATCTCTCTCTATAAAACACGACACACCCACAAACACTAAATATAAAGTAAGATATTTATTGTTTTAACATTTAATCTCTTCGTAAGGGTGATAGGAGTCAGAAATATCTTGTTGATGTTATTTTACTCAATATTTTTTTTTTTTAAATCATGAAAACTCTCAATTTGTAAATAATGGTTACTTTTTATTTAGAAGTTGAAATATAGAATCTAAAATACAATGAAGTTACTAAAATTTTAGATTAAAAAAAAATATGGGAGGTTT
>Ga0325411_1007573_pt1 | contig 11828 bp, 6 predicted proteins | sample PopdelMetagenome_13_FD_206181 | JGI IMG/M metagenome (GOLD analysis project Ga0325411, IMG submission 206181) | Populus deltoides microbial communities from Bellville, Georgia, United States - Xylem-PdIQD-R4 | ecosystem: Host-associated > Plants > Phyllosphere > Stem > Wood/Secondary xylem...
TGTTCTCCTATGCTTATTTTTCCTATGATTGTTTATTTTAATTGCTAGAGCGGACTCTAAGTTATTATTGTAGACAATCTATTGCTAAGTTTGATATCAAAACCGGAGTTATGGTATATGAACTTGTAAAGCAACTGAGTTTAATAATTGTGGCGGATCTACGTTACTAATCTTAGGGAGAATATTCAATCAAATCAAACATAGACTGCGAACAGTTATGTTTTCTTTATTAATCAACTTATCTAGTTCTTAAGACTGCCATTGAATTAAATTACTAGTGCGAACACTGTGGTTGTTTGATGGTTAGGGTTAGTTATATGGCGGATCCATTAACTAACCAATGTTAAGAAGAGATAAATATTCAGAATATAAATTGATGTTTCGTTTCCATGATCAGTTCTGATTTCTGTAGGTGGATGTGTGCTTGCGACCAAGGTTTGTTCACTTGATAATTTTCTGATTTTATTAAATTTCATTTGATAGTTTTCTTTTGCTTTAGCCTAGATAATATCCAACCCCCCCCCCAAATTGAATATCATCTAGCATAAAAATGTGACTTGAATCTTCCTCGTGGGATCGACCTCTTGCTTGCTCTATAATATCTTGTGTGTTGTGTTTGAAGTTAGGGTAATTAATTTGTGCGACCGCAACATCGCAACATTTAATTGGAATGTCAAGGGACTCAATAGTCCTCTGAAGTAGCATGAGCTGGTTCGCCTCATGCAAAAGTATAATTTTGATGTGTGTGGTCTCTTGAAGACTAAGTTGGTTTCATCCAAGCTTCAGTTCATGCATAGGTTTCGGCTGAAGCGCTGGAATCTTGTCTCAAATGTGGATGCTGCTGGTACTACCAGAGTAGTTGTGTTGTGGAATCCTTCTACTGTTCATGTTGACCTGATTGATTCCTCTCCCCAAGCTATCGATGTTTCTATTTGTAGCTTGTCTACTCACCACACTTTTGCTGCTACTTTTGTTTATGATTTCAATACTATTAATGCTCGCAGATCTCTTTGGGACAGACTTAAGTCCTGGGCTCCATCTAGTAGATTGTTTTGGATGATTTTAATTCCATTATGTCACAAGAGGACAAGCACAATGGTGCCCCTATCTCATCTTCTGAAGTCGTTGATTTCAGAGTATGCTGTTCAGACTTGGGCCTCTCTGATATGAATTACACTAGTTGCCACTATACTTGGTCCAATAGGACTATTTAGACCAAAATAGATCGCGTGTTGGCTAATCCCTTATTGTGCAACCTTCAGCTCACATCCCATGTGCATTTTCACCCTCCAGGGACTTTCTCTGATCACTTAGGACTCACATTCATATTGGTACCAGTAGATCCTTTAATCGTCGTCCCTTCAAGTTTTTTAATATGTGGGTTGATCACCCTGAACATGCCGGCTTAATCTCTGAAGGATGGCAATCCCCATGGTAGGTACTCCTATGTTTGTTTTGTGCAGGAAACTTAAGTCTTTGAAGAGTCCTTTGAAGACTTTAAACAAGCTCCATTTCAGTCACATCTCAGAGAGGGTTGCTAGAACTGAGGCTAATTTGGAATATCATCAATACCTCCTGCATGATTCCAAAGATGACATCTCTCTCCTGAACATGGTTAATCAATTGAAGCTGAATCTTTTCAACCTTAAGTCTGCTGAGAAAGCATTTTTTACTCAGAAGCTCAAGTGTAATTTCCTCAAGGACAGTGATAGAGGTACAAGCTTTTTTCATGCTTTGACGAGTCACAAGCACAAGAAAAGTTTCATCTCTGCCATCCAACATAGTAATAGGGCTCTTACTACCTCTATTGATGAAGTTGGTGCTGAATTTGTCTACTTTTTATCAAAACCTTCTTGGCACTTCATCGTCTACCTCTCCACTTGATGAGGCTGTTGTTCATAATGGTCCTTGTCTTGATGAAACCCACTCTGATTTTCTCTTGGCTCCTATGTCCAATGAAGCTATCAAGGAAACTCTCTTCAGCATTGGAAATGACAAAGCTCTTGGTCCTGATGGATATTCATCTTTGTTCTTCAAGAAGTCTTAGGATATAGTTGAGGCTGATTTCTGTGAGGCGGTTCAGGATTTCTTTTCCTCTAGAAAGATTCTTAACCAAATTAATCATTCCATTATTGCTCTGGTCCCGAAATCTGCTAATGTTAACTCTGCCAATGATTTTCGGCCTATCTCATGCTACAATGTGGTCTACAAAGTGATATCTAAGATTTTTATTGTAAGACTTAGCCGTGCCCTCCAAGACATTATCGATCCAGCTCAAAATGCTTTCCTTGGAGAAAGGAAAATGATAGATAGCATCAATCTAGCTCAAGCATTTCTCAGGCATTATGGCAGGAAGAGAACCTCCCCACAATGCCTCATAAAAGTTGATTTCAGGAAAGCCTTTGATTCTGTGGAATGGCCCTTTTCTCAGAGAGCATCTTCATCTGCTGGGTTTCCCTCAGCGTTTTGTCCATCTTGTTATGCTATGTGTGGAATCTTCTTCCTTCTATGTTGCTATCAATGGCAGCTTATATGGTTTCTTCCCTGCGAAGTGTAGAGTTCGACAGGGTGACCCTTTTTCTCCCTATCTATTTCTTGTTTGTATGGAGTACCTCTCCCGTATGCTGAAGATAGCATCTCAACAACCAGACTTCCACTATCACCCGAAGTGTGTATTTCACCATATTTGTCATCTTGGTTTTGCTGATGACATTCTTCTGTTATGTCGGGGGGATAGATCTTCTATTCAGCTTCTTCTGGAGCAGCTGCATATGCCTCAGGGTTACACATTAATGCAGGGAAATCTTCTATTTATTTTGGTGGATTTGGAGTCAGTATTCAGTAGGGTATTCTCCAAGATTCTTGTTTTTCTATAGGTAGTTTCCCCTTCAAATACCTTGGTGCCCCCCTCAGTCCCCACAAGCTTCTTGCTAGTCAGTTTTCACCTCTCCTGTATAAACTTGAATCTGTTATTCAAGGCTGGATGGGCAAGCACTTATCCTATGCTGGGCGGCTAGAATTAATTAGATCTGTTCTCTTTGGCATGGTGCAATTTTGGCTCAGCATTTTCCCCATGCTGGATACTGTCATCAACCAAATTACATGCATTTGCAGGAACTTCCTATGGACTCGTAACACAGCTAGAAGAAAGTCTGCCTTAGTAGCCTGGAAACATATTTGTTTGCTAAAAGATGAAGGAGGCCTGGTGCTTTATGCCATCAAGGCAAGGAACCATTGTTTCATTGCAAAATAGCTATGGAATATCCATTTAAAGACTGACTCTGTTTGGATTAGATGGGTGCACCATTTTTACTTACAGGATAGTTCCATCTGGTTGGTTCCTTTACAGCGAACCTCCTCTCCCCTATGGAAGTCCCTTCTTACTCTTCAAGATCAGCTCTTTACAGACTGTGGGGGGTCAATCAGAAGTGATCTCTATGATGCAAAGTTGGGAAAATATTTCTGAGCCCTTCTTGGGTCATGTTTATGAGTTTTTGAGATTTAAAGGAACCCCAGTGTCATGGGTTAAGGTTGTTTGGGAACCTTGGTGTTTACCAAGGCATAATTTCATCCTTTGGCTTGCTTTTCTTGGGAGGCTGAGAAAAAGAGACAAGCTGCACTTTGTTGATACTGATGCTAGTTGTGTCTTCTATCCAGATCATGAGGAAAGCCATAGTCACCTCTTCTTTGCTTGTAGTTGGACATCCCTTTTGTGGTCAAAGGTGAAATCCTGGCTTCAGCTCTGCAGTTATATGGTCATCATTAGTAGTGTTGTTCGAGGCCTTAATATCAGGGGGGAAAACATTGTTCCCAGGATGAAAAGGGTCTCCCTCAGCATTGTTGTCTACTTGATATGGGAAGAAAGGAATTGCAGAGTTTTTAAAAACTCCTGCACACTGGTTGAATCTGCTTTTCAGAGATTTCAGGTTTTATTCTACATGATATTGCACTTTCATTAGCGCAATCATCCTCAAATTTCTGTGAGCTGGCCGTATTGGTGGTTGTTTTGGATGCTCTCTATTATGGGATGTTGTCTTCTCTTCGATTTGTAGTCCATATAGTCTCTGCTTCTGAGCTGATCGTATTGGTTGTTGCTGCTTCTCTTCAAGTTTTGTTGTGCTGCATGATGTGCATGTCTGTCACTCCTTGTAATTTATGGTGCCCAAGGCATTTTCTTTATGTTTCCTGTTTCAATTGGTGCCCAAGACGTCTTCTTGCCTACTTGTCTTGGCTTTTGCTTTGTGTTAGGTTGGGAACCTTGTAATTTATGGTTCCTCACATAACCATTGTCTGCTAATTTTAGCTTGTTAGCCATGGCATAAATGTATAATTTTTTCAGGGAGTCTGTTCCCTACTTTTGTAAATCACTGTATACGAACTTGCTAGTTCTCTAGCATTGTAAATTTTTTATCTATTAATATTCTTACATTTTGATCAAAAAAATCAACACCAGCCACCAAGCCAAGATTAGCCCTCACAGTTTCCCCTCATCGTTGCCTCCTTCCATTTTTAACCAAAATGACAGCCCTCTCTCCTAGCTTTCACCACCCACATAGTCAACACCCTTCCTCTTCACACTTGTAAGAATTAGTAGCCTCCACCATTAACAATGAAGCTCAGTTCCACCTTGACAAATCTGTATGAAAAGTGAAAAGGAGAAGCAAATTGTGGATAAAATCAACTGCTTTGTGTGTGGGTTTTCTTTTTTTACAAGCGACGTCGATGCTCCCTGTCAACACTGGGAGGAAGAAGAAAGGAAGTCATCCTAGATCCACTGGAATTTTTCTTTAAAGATATGACGGCGCATGGGTTCACGTGCCACTAGTGGTGATGGCATGTAGAGACCATGCACTGCCACTGTTCTGCCATTCCCGGAAGCTTTCCAATGTGGTTCCTTAGTTTCCTGTAGTCTCTCCAACACGTTTCCCAACCTTCTAAAGGACTATTTTGTAAATTCTAAATTTTTAGTGTGTGTTTACACTATTGTTAAATGTTGAGTTTCTGTGGATTCTAAACATGTAATTGTGAGGTGTGTGACTAAAAATATTGTAAAAAGGAGAATGTGTGTGTGTTGCATTTTTATTTTATTTTATGTTAAATAGGTAAAAAAAAATGGAAAATGATAAAACATAAAAAAAATTTTAATTAATCAAAATATTTTAAGTGCATATGGTCAAGTTTTTTAAAAATATAAAAAATCATATCGTTTAGTATTTTCATACGAAAATTAAAAAAAAATATGTATTTGCATGTATTTTAGGATTTAATAATCAATTTACTGAATTCGTGAGAATTTAGCCAATATTTTAATAACCGATAAAATTTTAATTCATGAAAATTAATGACCAATATTCTTGTATAAATGCTGGACCTCCAAGTGAGATTGATATTTAAATATCAAGAGTTGACCAGAACATTTTCAGAGTTATTCTAAATATTCATAAATTTTAATTGGGAGTATTTTTCGTCATAATATACAAATTACAAAAAACCATTTTCATAAAACTTTATTTGGGTATACAAGCCCATAATAAATTCTTAACACCAGATTTATTCACATGAATAAATCTCAATCCTAAGCCACTGATATTTAAATCAGACTACCGATAAAAAAAACTATTAAAACCTCTAAACCATATCAAAACACATAAAGCAGTCCCTTACCCTTGAATCTTTGATAAAAACCAGTACACTCAGGTTTTCTAGTGACCATGAACCAAATAACTAGGTGGCGACTCTCACAACCTCCTCCGACATCACGCATCCATGTGCGACAGAATGATGTTTCGACTAGATACAATATTGTTTCTTACAGTATTGGACTAAACTTTGTGTATTTGATGTGGTTTATTTATTTTGATGTATTTAAATTTTTACATTTGGATTATTTTATTTTATTTACTCTTTAGCATACTTTATCATGTCCATATGTAATGTTTTCATGCATCATTAGTTTATTTTTGATATATCGCTCTAGTATGAGCACATGGAAACTTTAGGCTAGTTGGGGGAGTAACGACTTATCCTATGACTTTTAGTCAAGGTTTAAGTTCATGAAATCATACAACTCTTTGCTGAGTGTTTGGACTGGTAGTGATTGCTCTACGTGCCATCCTATTACCTATTAAGCCCCAATATTGCCTTCACAAGGGTGATCACTAGGACAATAAGAGATCCTTTTTTAGAGACCAAGTAGTAAACCTACCATCTGTCTCACATAAAAAGATTAGAACCTATCTTTAGGGTATATGCTCCCTATATATTTATTTTGCATCAAGGCAAACCCTTCCTGAAGCATCTTGGATTCAGAAATTACGAGTGATATAATGGTCGTCAATGAGAAAATTTCTATTATGGAATTTGGGCAAGAATCAAAATTTTTGTTCATCATGCAAGCGTTATAACCATGTGTCACCCCTTAAAGAGCAAGTTCATCATATAAAAACATGCTCATACATTTGACATGCATGTATCCTTACATGCACATATCCCTTACTAGGTTGAAATGTAAGTCCCCCACAGAAGGTCTACTACACCTAACTAGGAGAAAAGATGGAAAACAAAAATAAGATCTCAGATAGAGGCTCATTATCAAAAGAAAATCAAGAGCATCAAAGATGAAGTAGCTAGACTCACAAATTTGCTCGAACAGGCACCGAGTTTCAAGAATGGAAAGAGATCGTCTCCTCAACCTTTCATGGAAGCACTGTTAGCCCATGTCCCTCACACATCCCAAAATTTAGGGGCAGACTCAGTAATTGGGTAGTATTTTGTCCATTTTCCCTCCATCCAGACAACTCAAGCTCGAGTCATCATGGATCCAACAATAGAAGGACCTTCTAATGATAGATCTACCAGTTCCATTGACCATGATAAATGTGTTGCTTTATAAGAGAGATTGAGAATAGTTGAAGGAAATAATTTGACTGACCTTATATTAGCAGTTGAAGTTTGTTTGGTTCTAAACTTTATCACAAGGGGCGCGACGTCCGGGGCTACGACGAGCTGCATTGTACCTCTTAAAGAAGTGTGTGTGTGTGTGTGTGTGTGTGTGTGTGTTGGGAAGGAAAAAGGTTTCAGGTTTAATCATAAAATTATGATTAAGGTTTAAGAGTCGCCACCTAGTATTATGGTTACTAGAAACCTATGGTCTGCAAAAGTCTGGTAAAGGATTGGTTGTGCAAGGGGAAGATGCATCACCCCCAGTGCACCCTACCTAAGGTAAACTGCATTGTTGTTTCATTATTTTTCTAAGTCGGGTTTCTATTCATTGGTTTTTTCTAAGGTTTAAGGCAGATCTCTCTTTGTAAGAGAGTCTCTACCTCATCGGGTTTAATCCTAACAATTCTAAAGTTCAAATTTTAGCATTACATTTATTTTACACCGTGTATCTTTAATACCTGAGGGTGTTCTCTATTATGTAGTTTTACATTCCCACAAATATTAAAGTCTACATCTAAAACCCTAATAAAAAAAATGGTTGGTAAAAGGGTTTTTGATATTTTGGTCAAATTTTATTGTATGATCATAAACTAGTTATGACATCCATTTAAAAAAAAAACATGAGAAAGATGCAATTTTTTTTTTTATCAAAAATATGCTTGGAAAACATTTTAGAATTCGGTCATATACATGAAAACAAAATATTTTTTTGTTTTTTTAAAAGAAATTCATTTAAAAGTTTTGAATTTTTTTTTGAATTTTTATGAAATATTTTGGTGAAAATCGAGTATTTTAATACCGGATTTGTATCTTTCAATGTAAATATACAACCCGATATTATGCAAAATTGGTAGGAAAACATTTGAGAAAATCACAATTTTTTGAAAGGATTTTTTGAATTTGTTTTATATAATATTATAATATATATCATAAAAAAATATATATTAAATATATATGGGCTGGGCCAACCCAACTGACCAAGCCAATCTTAGCCCAAAAAGGGTTAGGCTGATCTCGACTCGACAAGGAATGGGCTGATCTCAGCCCCAAAAGAGGTTGGGCCAAAGTCGGCTTAAGATATCTTTTTGTTCTCTCTTTTTCAGGGGTGGCCCGGATCCAACCCATCAAAGAAATGAATTATTTGCAGAACGTGAATAGTAGCTCACATTCTGCATACAATTTTGTAGTTGTAGATGGCAGGGTTAAGTGGAAGGTAACCTTGCGGAGGGGAAGGAGTTGTTGTCACTGGCCTAGCATGAGGTGGGTGGAGGTACTAGCAAAAGAAATGTTGGCGATGGCCTAAGTCGACTATGGAAGAAGAAAAGGCTTGCATAAGAGAAAGATAGAGGAGTTCATGGTGGCATCACTATTCATCGCGGTGGGCACTGACAATCGCTAAGGAAGGAGCTGATGTTCGTGACGTTGTGTAGCTTAGGGTTCATGGCGGAGAAGCCAATTGTGGAAGAGGTAGCAAAAAGCTGACGGGGAGAGAGAGAAGAGAAAGAACTCGTGTAGAAGAAAAATTAAGGGAGGCTGGTTTTCAGTCAAATTTGGAAACGATTTTCTATATTCTTAGGCCATGAAATCCACCTCTATTTATAGGGGTGAAAGAGAGTAATCTTGTCTTCAATGGAAAAAAATTTTAACCCTTGATTTGACTTGAAAGGATCTCAACCATTGGTTCAAAATATGCATCATAAGCTGTCAAATCTGCAGGAAAATGGCTAGTCAGGTTGGACACTTTAGGCCAATGCCGCAGCTGTTGTGGTGTCAATCGGCATAAACAGGCCAAGCCTAGCTGTAGAGTGTTGTTAGGTGATCATTTTGGTCCAGGTGTTGTCAAATTTGGTAGACATATGAAGCATTAAAAACACATGAAAAATAGCCACTCGAGTAGCATTTTCGGGCAAAAACGGGGAAGCAATGAACAGTAACCAGATAATGTGTTGTCTATTTTTTAAAAATCCAAAATGGCGTTGTTTTGTTTTAAATTAGGGATTTTAGTCAAAGTTCAATTTAGTCCTCCATCTTTTAATTTTGTTTAATTGTATCCTTAATTGACCATAATCTTTCGATTTAATGCAATTTAGCCCCTGTCGAATTACAATATTAGCTCCTAATTTACGCATTGCTTTCAATTTGGTCATTGGTCTTGGATTTATTTAATTTGACCCCTAATTGACCATTAAAATTTTAATTTTCTTCAATTTCACCCTCGGTTTTTGTCAATTAAGCCCTATAGTTTGGCACCTTTTGCAAAATGGTCATTGGATGTGAAGTTTTTCAATTTAACCCTAAAACTTTAATTTTCTTATGATTTCCCCCTGATTTCAATCAATTGACTTGGTAAAAATTGAATTTGGTCTCTTAAAATTCCAATTTTCTCAATTAAGCTCAATTTGGGCTCCCAAACTTACTTTTCTACCAATTAAGCCTATAATTAAATTAATTTGACCATTTTAAAATATAATTAAGTCCTTGTACTTAATTAAATCCTAAATTGGATCCAAATTAATTCTTAAACATAATTAAAATTCAATTTGGCCCATGATTAAATCAAATTAGCTTATTAAAAATTTAATCATTTAATTTGATCTTGAATTTGTATTGTTTCTCTATTTTTTGGCATAATAGGGTACAGTTAGATCTCGAATTTCTTCCAAAATTGCAGCTTAATTTTTATGTATTTTTAAAATCTTCCCCGACTTTCTTTCTCCATGTTACTAACCTATATTTTATTTTTTTATTTTTATTTTGGAAGGTAAAATGTGTAATTTTGAAAAGTAACCCAGAAATGGGTTGTGACAAACATTGTGGTGCCGAATGAGTTTAAAGTGTCAAACTTCATCAAGTATACCAGACTAGAATGCCTGAACACCTATCTCTAGTGATACTACAATAAGATGGTTAAAGTAATCCAAATGATAAGATGCTGATCTATTTATTTTTTTCAAGATAGTCTCACAAGATCTGCATTGAGTTGGTATATAAGACTGAATAGTACCAAGATTAATAAGTGGAAGGATCTGGCAGACACCTTCTTGAAGCAATTAAATTCAATCTAGAAACGGCTCCTAAAAGAACCAGCCTAATGGCCATAAAGAAGGGAAACCATAAGTTTGTGAGGACATGGGCGCAAATATAGCGAGATAAGGCAACACATGTCCAACCTTCACTAATAGAAACAAAAATAGTAATGTTGTTCAACAACACCTTTCAATCCCTTTATTACGAGCATTTGATGGGAAGCTCATCTCAGCATTTCTATAGAGTTGTGAGGTTGCTGAAAGAATTGAACAAGCTATCGAAATGAAAAAAATTGGAGGTCCTACCATGGATTCCAGAACAATTATGAGAGATGAATCAGAAGATGACTCTTAGGTGAGAAACCTTAGTTGTATGGTCCAACTAGGTCTCACTATAGCATCAACTACTCAAATGCCTTTGTTAAAGATTGACATACCTCTGCCACTCGAGTTTGCCTACCAATATCTGTTAGATTCTAGACTTATTTCCCTGACCCCATCAAATCTCATGCAACCACCGTTTTCTAGGTAGTATAATCTAGATGAGAGATGTGAATATCATAGTGGGGTCCTAGCCAATCGACTGAAAATTACAAAAAATTCAAGTATCAAGTTCGGAAGATGGTGAGCACTAAGAAAATTGAGTTTGTGAAGGATGATGTCATAGACCATATTCTTACTGGATCATCACGAGCATAACAATGATCAATAAGCGATGAAAAAACACCAATGATTGTTGGAGAAGCTGATTAGGGTGTCGCATTGTTAATGATTTTGTTACAGAATTTTGCTATTCAACACTTTTGTTTTGGGATCACACCTCATCCTTTTAATGAAATATGTCTTTTTCTTGCCTCTATGTTGTTCTAAAATCAAGAGATGTTTAACAAAATATTTTTATCAAACTCCAACATACAAAATTAAGGCTAATCAATCCTAAAAGATTAAATGTGTTTTGATTGTAGAAATGACTCAATGTTCATTAAAATGACATGATAAACAAATATGGGGTGACCAAATTTTTTTTTGAACTCGCACATGAATTGAACCACACATCATGTTGCTAAGTTTTAGCAATATGCATCACGACAAGTAGTGGATTTGGTAGTTATTGACTCGTGAATCATGATTTCTTACAAGTCCAAATCATTACAAGGGACAAGGTCAAAATTTATTAGTTCTAACTGACCTTGCTTGAAATGCGAAAAGGTCATCTTTGTTTCTTTCTTTCATAATTCTTGAAATATATATCTCTCGCAACCCTATTTTTTTAGCCTGGTCGAATACTTCTTTCAAAATAAAAATCCTGACATGGATCACACCCCACGCTAGGGGCAAATGAGGGATTTTTTATTGAAAAGATAAAGATAATAGTAGAACCAATGGTAAAGGGAATGCTAAGAATGAAAGCCAACGATTGAAAAATGGCTAAAAGTGAAAAGCCCTAGACTGGGAGGCATCCAAGAAAACTTTGAGGAAGGCTATATGAAAACCAAAAAGTAGAAATCAACCGCACTTAAAGGCAAGTCAAGGTTAAAGGTAGAAAAATTTTTGTCGAATCTGGAATGGCAAAAGAGGTTTTTTAATTGAGGAAAGGCACAACAAATGTCATGTCGATACCAAGTGGAAAAGTAAAAAAATTAAACAAAACAAAAAAGGATATTGAACTATAAACATGTCTTTTGATATATATAATAAAACCTTTTATGTCTTTAAATAATTAGATTGGTTATTCATTAAAGAAAAAAGTTTGATTTGCTTTATGGCCTTTGTTAAGAGAATATTGATCTTTTAGGCGAATATGAAATGTGTGGCTTGGTTATATGTCATTCTTTTACAAAGATAGTGAAAAAAAAAAAA
>Ga0325411_1007576_pt1 | contig 11824 bp, 7 predicted proteins | sample PopdelMetagenome_13_FD_206181 | JGI IMG/M metagenome (GOLD analysis project Ga0325411, IMG submission 206181) | Populus deltoides microbial communities from Bellville, Georgia, United States - Xylem-PdIQD-R4 | ecosystem: Host-associated > Plants > Phyllosphere > Stem > Wood/Secondary xylem...
ACTTGATTACAGACAGATTTGAATTCTTGGTGTAAAGATACAAATAAAAAGGATCAAAAGAGAAAAAAAAAATCGTAACTTACTTGAAATTTGTGAGACAAAGGTAGACTTCTTTTAGACTTTCCTTGTTCAAAACCAACCTATACAACCCAACCCGTAAAAAAAACATTAAAAAAAATATTTAAGTAAATAAAATTTTAAGATAATACTTTTTTATAATATTAAAATAAAAACATATTGAATTGACTTCTGGCAATCCGAGTTATGAAACTATAATAACCCCATAAAAAATATATCAAAATGAATTATGAAACGTAATTCTCAATCAATCAAATATTGAATAATAAAATTAAAAAAATCAATTAAAAAAACCTAAAAAAACAACTCGAGTTAACATGTCAAACTTACAATCCAGGTCATAAGACCGAGATAACCCCATGAAAAGCAAATTGAAACAAATTATGAATTTCAATCCTCATCCGGCCTAATATTGAAGGAAAAGATTAAAAAAATCAATTAAAAAAACATAAAAAAACAACTTGAGTTAATCTACCAAACTCATAACCCGAGTTATCAGACTGAGATAATTTTATAGAAAAAAAATAAAAAAATCAAATGATTTAACCTGAGTTAACTTGTCAATTCCATTACTTTGGTATTGAGACTGAGATAACTCGTATAGAGAAAATCAAAATAAATTATAAAGCTCAATTCTCAATCACTTCTGTCGGACCTAATGTTGAAATATGAAATTTATAAAAATCTTAATTAAAAAAATAATATAAAAATAAGTCAAGTTAACCTGAGTTAACCGTTAAGCACTATTTTCGGATCATGAGACAATGATAACCTAATGAAAAACAAACCAAAACAAATCATGAAATCTAATTTTCAACCAAACCCACATTAATAATAATGAAAAAATTATGAGTGTGTTTATAAAAAAAATTGATAAATCAAGAATCCTCGCATCCAATTGAGATTTTTTTTTTTGAAAACTTAAACATTTGGGATTTAGTTCATGGTATGGAGGCTATTTTGAGGTTTACCCCATACTTGTCATATGCAATGATTTTTTTACTTTTAGTAAAGTTACAATTCCATTCATAAAACTTTTTGATCCATTGATCTATGTGGGCAATCACATCCAAAACTAAGCTTTATCTATTTAATACTAACCATAGTAACTTGCTGTAGATGGGCAAAATTCTACCTCGTGACACCACTTTCTTGTCGCACTCCCTTGTAAAAAACCTGCAAATTAACAAAAGCAGGATCACAATGAAAAAGACATTATGATTGGCAAAAAAGAGTGCGAAGATTCTCCATTAGGGAAGCTACCTAGGTGGGCTAAAAATTGTGCCTAGCTTGGTAATATCTCAGCCTCTTAATTAAATCCTTTCTTGCAAGGATACTCTGTTAAATTAAGTAATTGTTCCCATTGTTTTTGAAAATTTTTATTTTTAAATTAATATTTTTTTATATTTTTAAATTGTTTTCGCATGCTTTGAAAATAATAAAAAAATATTATCTTTTGTATAATTTGGGATTGAAATGTGATGAGATGAAGTTAAGTTTTTTTTTTTTAATAAATATAATTTTTTAAAAAAATAAACTACACCCACTAGAAACTAAAAATATATAGTTTTAGTTAAAAAAATTTCCACAACAATGATCTCACATGTTGTTAATGAAAGTGAAAGAAAGAGGCTATATTTACTTTTATCTATTTAAAAATATGATTATAGATGTTTTTTATGTTAAAATATATTAAAATAATATTTTTTATTATAAAAAATTATTTTTAAAATTAATACAATGTAAAATATAAAAAAAAATTAAATTTTCATAAATTTTTTTTTTAAAAAAATTAACTCACGTTTTCAAACGCTCTAATTGATGAGTGGTGGTCTCTGCAATATTTCTCTGCCATATGTGTGGTCGTTGGAGTTGATCCCTTGGTCATGTCTGAAATTGCCACTGACACAACTGAGAATCCATTACCACAAGGCACAATCAATGGCCCATCTTGTCTCCAAATCCAACTCTGTTGGCTGTAGATCAATCAGCTTCTGTCATTACAGGTACAGTGCTTGAATTCTCAAGTACTTGGAAATATTTTGAATCCGTTGAAGAAAATGATATTCTTTTGCTTCGTGTCTGTTCTGGTGTAGAAGTTGCCGAGAGTTTTACATATGATTGCTATTCAATAACGTGCTTTCAATTGTTTTTTAAAATATTTTATATTTATAAATATATTAAAATAATATTTTATAGTTTTTAAAAATTATTTTTGATATCAATACATTAAAATTATCTAAAAATACTAAAAAAATATTAATTTAAAGCAAAGAAAACAATAAAAAAATTTTGATGATCCCTATCTTCAAGATAATCCCTATCTTTAAGATAATCCTTGTCTTCAAGATAATGGTAGTTATCCGCTTTCAAATTTGATTCAAACTTAAAAAAAAAGAATGAATTTGATTGAAACTTAGTTTCTCACACGCGAAGGGACTCTGACACTATAAATACAGATCTCAGGGAATGAAGAGGAAAACGATTAGAGAGAAATCCTAAAAGAAGAGACCCCAAGAGGAGGCCATTACCAGAAACCCTAAAGGAGAGAAACATAAAAAAAAAAAAACAAGAAGGGGGCGGCGAACCCTATACTAGCCGCCGCCCTCCTCAACCCCTTTTTTTTTAGCCCAGTCTCCCTCGACTTCGCCTCCATTAGCCGCACGCCTAGGTAAGTTTCCTTACTTCCTTGCTAAAATAATTAACTGGTTAATGTTGCATGCATGCGTAAACCTTTCACGCATGGCTGGGCTAGATCCAACCCAAAAGGAAAAAAAGAGTGGGCAAAATTCCAAAAATATTTGGGGCCTTCATTAATTTATTTCTAGGCCCCTCACACTTTGTTTTATTTTTTTCTTTGTGTTTGTATTTTTTGTAGATGTGCTCAATCTGTGGATTATTACTGTTAAATGCAAATATGTTGTGCAATGTTTTTTTTTTACTTCCATCTAAAAAGGGCAAATAATAATAAAGGATAAACAAGAAAAAAATGACATGGAAAATTTCTTCTTCAAATTCATTTTTTTGCAAAAATATTCACTAACACCAGAGTCAAGAGTATCGTATTTTTTGGATTTGTGCGATATTTACCAACGCCAGAGTTGAAAATATTCGTAGGAATTGTTCACTGACGCAAGAGTCAGGAACATGAAAGGAAGAATAAAAAAAGAAAAAAAAGAGAACAAATTCTTAGCAATTTTAGACAAAACCAGCAATGCAGCCTACCTTAGGTAGGACGCTTAAAAGGTGATAGCATCTTTCCTTTTGCGTAAGCAGTCCCGTACCATAAAATCTCTATTGACTAGTTAGGGTTCTTAGTGACCATAATACTAGGTGGCGACTCTTTGAACAAGACCTTTTCCCCTAAAAGAACAAGATGCCAGATGCCAGATATCTATTCTTTTTCCATTATCCCGATAATTTTTTAATTGGTCGCCGTGATGTTCGGGTGTGACAGAATGACGACTCCACTGGGGATCTTAAGACTAAGCTTTGCTATTTGTCTTCTTATTGTTAAACAATATTTGTCGTACTGTTTCTTTTCTCCTTGTTATGGCTATGTTGAGTTTATCAAGTTCTATTTATTTATCTTTGCTCTTTTTACTGTTTTAGCATGCATTGTTTTTCATGTTTATCATGCATATATATTGGATATGGATCTAAGGTCTTCACGCATCACTTATCTTATTTTTAAAAAATACGTGTGGTATCAACTTTAAGATAAGTGGAGGAGTAACAACACCCCAATGGCTTTAGCCTGGGTAAGGCTCATGAAACTATCCAACTCTCACATGATTGTTTACTCGACAGTGGTCGATATGCCGAACTGATATTACTCAGGGCCTCTGTCTTCACGCTGCTTGTAAACCTCATATCAACCTTTCAAGGGTGATCACTGAGCATGCGAAAGACCGTTAAGACTAGATAGCAAAACTACCCTGATGTATTTAATGACTAGAACCTACCATTTAGGTTAATCCTTGCGTAAATTCACTGATATAAGCTTAAACGTGCTTTCGGGTGACGTGATGACCGCTATTCCTAAGATAACAACTGTTGAGTGTGGACTCGAGTCTGAATCCTGGCAAATGATCGACGGAGACTGCCCTAGACTGGATGTCGGTGAGATACCGCTACTCAAAGACATTAGATGCATAATGAAAGACACCAAGAATGTGGCTGAAAGCTCAGATGATAAAAGGCTAAACAGATATCCTCTCGATATTGCAATGCATATCGGATTTGGGTCTGACCACACATCCAAAGAATAGTGATCGTTATGTCACCAAAAAAAATGAATTCATATCCAATATGTTGTGTTCGTCTTCATGCATATTTGAACATACACTTATGAATTGTCATAATATCGCACTCCAGGTAAAATATAAGTCCTCCATTGAAACACAATATAACACTCGACTATGAAAAAGACAAATGGAAAACGAAAAAAAAGCCCAGTTGGAAGCCCAACACCGAAAAGAGACGGAAAGTCTTAAAGAAGAAGTTGCAAAGCTTACTAGCCTACTCGAACAAGCATTGAGATCTAAACCTGAAGAAGCAAAATCTACAGCTCAGCCTGAACCTATGCTCGTAAATCCATAGAATCTGGGGGCAAATGAGGTGTCTCAACAGGCTATGTATTCCTAAGTTGCTCAACCAGCATATCCCATAAGAATGTCATCTACCATTGACCTTACAATAAAGGAATCTCAAAAGAACAAGATGGTAAAAGAAGATGGCCTGGATAAATGGGCTGCCTTAGAACAAAGGCTGAGGGCATTCGAGGGAACTAACCTACATAACCATGTAAAAGCTGCTGAAATGTGTTTGGTACCTAACGTAGTCATTCCTAAAAAGTTTAGGATGCCAGAATTCATCAAATATACAGGAACTCAATGCCCTGTAACTCATCTCAAGACATACTGCAACAAAATGGCTGAGGTAGTCTATGATGAGAAACTATTGATTCACTTTTTTCAAGACAGTTTGAGTGACGTTGCCCTTACTTGGTATATATGGTTGGACACTACCAAGATAAAAAAATAGAAGGACTGAGTTGATGCCTTCATTAGGCAATATAAGTTAAATATGAATGTGGGCCTTGATAGGCCAAGCTTGCAAGCTATGGAAAAGGACAACAAGGAGTCTATAAGAGAAAACGCTCAAAGGTGGTGTAAGACTGCCGCACAAGTTAATCCTCCTTTATTAGAAATAGAAATGATAAATTTGTTTGTCAACACTTTCAAGACCTCATACTTTGAATACCTTGTTGGAAGCTCTACACAAAATTTTTTTGACTTGGTTGTTGTGGCTGAGAGGATTGAACAAGCCATCCGTTTAGGAAAGATTGTTGACTCGATTGAGGAGAAAAGTTTCACTTGAGAAAGGAAAGAAATCAAGGTTCACAATATCGAAGGTGATTACAAAGGTGAGAGAAAGAGCTACCAAAATAAAGACATCTAGAGGTCACTTGTCCTAAATATGAAGCCACAGTGTCATTAGGCCAAGACTGGTTCATGTGTAACCTTAACTGACTATTGGAAAGGTTCCCCTATCAAGGAATTCATAGGAGAGGGACGATTGGAAGATTCCAGAAATTCCAATTGATGATTGCTAAATGTTTAGCCCTTTTATGTGTCACTTTGCTAGTATAAGGTCTTTGTTGCTTTTTAGGATTTCAATGAAATAATGAGTTCGTCCTTCAATTGTGTCTCTTTCTTTGGTTTACAACCAAAATATCCTAAAAGGAATTCTCTCTAAAAACTCACAAATACACTTTTTGAAGCCTCACATGATCTCATAGACTCAATTCATCTCTTTTACCAAAATCAGTTCCCCCATTGGAATTTTGAAAATTGAACTTGCATTTTGATTTCAAAAATAATTTGATGTTTACTTAAAATGATATTTTTGGCATTCTACTTGTAAATGACACATGAATCAAATAACTCCTTCGATGAGGTGGCTAAACTCTGAACCAAAATGCACGAATAGAAAATGAACTTTCAACCTCACACCATGACTCTTGAGACATGTTGTTTTAAATGTATGAATAATGGTATGTAGCGAACTCATTGCTCATAGACTCATGAAATGCATCTCTTTGCAAAGACTAAACCATCACATTAGACGAGGCCAAAGTTTATTGATCATAACTGCTTACGTTTGAAATGAGGAAATGCTATCTTTGTTATTCCTTTCACATTCTAAAAAGTATATCCCTTACAGACCCTTTTTGAGCCTGAATAATTTTTCTTTCATGAAAAAACCCAACTAGAATCACACCCCACACTAGAGGGCAAGTGAAAATTTCAAGGAAAAAAAACGAAAAAAAATCGTGAGAAAGCCGAAAAGGCAAAAGAGACTAAGAAACTCAATGACTAGGAGGCATGCCCACATCACAAGAAAGAGTGATAACCAAGATAAAATGAGTATGCCCTAGCACAATAATGAAAAAGCAAATCAAAGAAGAGCAGCGAAAAAAAAGATGAACGACACAAAGAGTCAAACTGCTAATAGTGATCCTCAGTCTTTAAAACCCTGAAACACTCTTTGAGCCTTATGATCTTTTTTTTCATAACCAAAAACCTCAGTCTACATTACGTGCCTGTAGAAGTCCTTTCTAATCGAGCAAGCAAGCAACGTGGGTTAATAAGCAATGCTCTCAAAATGCAAAGAGTACTTCTTTATTAGAGTCATGACATTGAGAACAAGTTATTCATTATTATTCATGCTGATAAAATAAGTGTTCAAAAAAAGACAAGTTTTTCTCAAACAAAACCTCGAGCTATTTCTCGAGCCCTTCACTTTGGAAACCCATAAGAAACAGAAGGTCACCTTATGATGTACTTTCACCAAATACTATATCGCCAAATACAAGAGCAAATAATCTCTTTTCCAAGAAAAAACTAAGAAGTTGCAAGATTTCAAAAGCAAATGCTTTTAAACTTACATCAAAATAATTTTTGTTTTCAAAATGCAAGATTAAGATTTCAAGATTTATTCTGAACAAATATTCCTTCACCAAACTGAAAATGGGAGAAATGAGAAAATGGTCGCTTAAAAACACCATTATTTGGCAGAGTTGTTGACAAAACACACCTAAGGGCAATGACCAGTACAAGGGGGCAACATTATGTTTAGAAGGAAAAATCGACCTTCTAGAAAAAAGATGAACATTTCCTATAACAAGACAAGGGGGCATCTTGGTTTATAAAAGGCAGCTTGATCCTTTCAAACAAGTGACAACGAATGTTTTTAAAAGTGAGACGGAGATTAATGAATGATCCTCTCAAATTATTTGACGAGACGAAAAATCTCTAGTAAGGAAGTGGGTCACGATGGACACCATAACGGCTAAGCTGTGTAAATGAATTTGGGAAGAGACTTACATAGACCAACTCGAGTAGGATAGAAGCTAAATGACGAAGATGACCCAAATCAGAGATAGCAAGTCGTCATCAATCAAGTAAAAAGATTAAGAAGAAATGTGGGCTTATATTTCAAATCAGGTAAAGATGCATGCATATCATCTAAACTTTGAGACATTGGACAATGAGTTTTGCAAACTTCACAAGAGAAATCTCTGACGAGATCCATCAAATGGAAGGCCACCTTGAAGTGGCCAAGTTTGAAATTGGTTTTGAAAATTTTTCACCTTTGAGAAATTTTAACCTGAGCAGGCTGCCCACTAGAATTAGGCCGCAAAAAAAAAAAATCTCTTTGTATTTTTCCACCACCTTTTCTCGACCATCCAAGGTAGTGCGTTTCCTAACCCTACCTCCTTTAGAGCGCGCCTTCGAACCCTTACCTTCTTCAAGTGCGCCTTCGAGCCCTCGACCATCCTTTTGAGTGCACCTTTGAGCCCTTATTTTTCTTTCTCCTGTTACTTGGGTAAGTCACCCAATACAATGAGACCCTTTCTTTTTTTACTTGGGTAGGTCACCCATTACAATGAGACCCTTTCTTTGTATTTTTTTCATCTAGGTAGGTCACCCATTACAATGAGACAACTTTTAAAAAAAATATGTATTTTCACCATCGGGTAGGTCGCCTGGAACAATGAGACCACTTGCGAGTTTCCTTAAAACAATAGGATCAAGTTGTACAATAAAAAAATTAAAAGAAATATGGTCTAAACTCAAGGTTTATTTTAGACCATATTTTTTTTCAATGGAATGTTTAATGGTATAATTGGGGTATATAGCCAACCCAATTAATCTTTAATTTTTATGTATATGATGAAACTCCTACAATTTTAAGCTTCAAAATGTTCGAATATCATCTCTTACGGCTTCTAATTTATTGTAGGGTCAACTATACAGCATAGGATGAACATAATTACAGTTTAAAACTTCACTTTTGAACTAGCAAACTCAATCAATTTTATCGCTTTTGTTTTATAACGTTTTCAAAACTTTTCCATAATTTATTTACTATTTGAAAAGTTTATCGATAAAAAACACTTTCAAGTAAAAAAAGAATTTCATTTGATTCTCAAGGAAATGCTTTGCTTTTATTTTAGTCGGAATGTACTTTTCAGAATTACTTTTCAGAATTTGTAAAGAATTTTAATTTTTTTATTTATCGATTATATCAAATTTGATCTTCAATCTTTTGATTGCTGAATATTTTATTTTGATTTTTTTTATTTTTTCAATTTTATTCCTTAGAATTTGATTTTTGTATCAACTTTAATTCTTATTTTTTTATTTTTTTCTCTTATTATTTTCTTAATTGAATTCTTTTTATCTATTAGATTTAGTCTTCATTATTTTGATTTTGATTTATTTTATTTGAAGAAAATTATGAAATTAAGATTTTTTTTTCAATTTCATCCTCCTTTAACAATCTCATATGACAGATTTAGTCCCGATTCTTTTAATAAATTTAATAAGTTATTTTTTACCTTATTTTTCATGGCATAGCCACACACTGAAAAAAAATTTCCAACTTATTTTTCATGACACTACTAAAGATAAAAAAATAATTCATTTTATATGAATTCAATTTTTTTAAAAAAATTATTTTTCGGCAAACAAACATAGCCTTAATTTGGTTTTTGTTTGGTTAGAGAAGATGCCATTTTGCTTTCCCCCACTTATGTGATGTTTAGCCAAATTAACTGATTTGGCTCAATTTAATTTGGTTAATGTAATAGCTCACTTCACTTCGATTCATTTATAAATTTTAAAATGTTTTAAAATAAAAAATTAAAATTATATTTGAATTGTAGTTGGAATTGCATTTGAAAATTTTAATATATTTTTATTTGATTCAGCTCAATTTAGTGTGAGAATAAAACTTTCATAATAATTTGTATTCCCATGATTCTTATCACCTTAGAGTACTAGCTCTTTTCTTTTGTTTTTTAGGTGTTTATGTATTGTACTTTTATCACCATTCTCTTCTTAAATTTTTCTTAGGAAATAAAAATGCATAACATTTTATTTATAAAAAAAACCTAAACACCATATAAATAGCAAAATATCAATTTTCTCCTTAAATAATATCACATATAATATTTGAGGCTAATTTTAAAATTTTATTCAATCAAGTCTTTACTTGACTGTTTCCAGGTCTAGAACTGTAATACCATGCATTAATTACATTATAGTTCTCAATTTCTAAAATTTATTTATAATCAAGCCACACTTGATTAATCATCTCATTTTAATTTTTGACCAATGGTTCTTATGTGTGTGACCCATTAGGTTTCCTAATAAGTTGGTCCAAATATAAATCATAATCCTAAATAAAATAAGATTAAATAAATTAAATAATTTAATTTTCTATCAATTCAATAATTGATTGATTTATATTTGAAGATCTAGTACAATATCTAGTAACCTGTTATGATCCTTCAAATATTAAAAAAATCATAAGTGGTTTGATTTAATCTTTTAGTGACTAGTTTCTCGGTATAATTATTATCACTTCTTTATGATTTTTCCAATTTAAACATTACAATATGGAATATGTCTGCTTTGTTAAATTGTTTTAGTTTTTAACATTATAGTCATTGATTATTTAAATAAGATTTTGAAATTCTTTTCAAAACTTATTCTACATTGGCTGAGGATTTCACAATCAATACTATTTGAGAACATATAAAATATTTTTTCTAATTCACCTAGAGTGATGAATCATCTCTTGATTACTCAAATACCTTCATATAGTTTATGATATACTCAATATCTGTCTATTTGTTACCATTGATTAAGACAACGTGTGGTTATGATCAAAGCATAACACTCCCTATATAAGATAATTTAGTGATCTTAAGTCTAAAGATCACTCACACAACTATCATTAGAGCCTTTCCATAGACATAAGTGATCTTTCCATATGAAATTCTCTTACATGTTAGTTCAGTGTATATGTCATATGACAAGTACCTGTATATTAGTTTCAAGCCTCAGTTTATAAGGCAAACTATTTCCTTTCATAAAGGAAGGAATATAATATGCACTTGTCTCGAAAACTCTAATTAATTTCTAGTCTTAATAGAATATTGATGAGGAATATTTAGAAATAATACTTTGATGCATTAGAAATCTCATAATTATAACAACTTTATAATTTTATGTGCAAAATATTATTGTTCCATGAATTTTATCTTTATTCTAGATTTATTAATCAAATATTATAAATTATACCGATTGACTGCATGACATATTCACTAACAATTTCCTCATAATGCATGGAAGTAATCATTTTTGTTGTGATGCGTATATTAATGTATGATATTTTTGGAATGCATGAAAAGTACTATAATACTTTTTGTGATAAACAAGATTCAAAGGCAATTCATGATTGCACACAACACATAATGGTTTGTTTTCTTTTATAAAGATAAGGAAAGAAATATATGATTTTTTTTCTAGTAATCGCTAACTAAAACATTGTCCCGTGTTATAACACTTGATATGAATGATAGTCTTATAGCTCTAATTAATGTTTATTTTTAATAGAATATTGACTGAGAATATTTAGGAATAATACTTTGATGCAACATGAATATCATAATTATCACAATTTTATAATTTACCTTGCAAATTATTTTTTTTTTGGTCTTATGGACTTTATCTTTATTCTAGATTCATTAATTAAATATTATATTTATTAATTAAATATAAATAAATAATCAAATATAAATAAATATTAAAAATAAAAAAATTTTTTATTAATAACAATTATATTTTATATGAATAAAATGAGTTTTATATGTCACCAACTAATTGGCTACAAGATATATTCAGTAACAACTAGGCTATATGAGAATCATTAGACATCGTATATAGAGTGGCATAACTTATCTTTGCAAAAGATTTAGAATGTGGATTTTTGTTTTCTTACCTTACAATTAAATTTGAAAGCTAGTAATTTGCCCTTGGATTGTTGGCAGGGACTTGCCTTGTTGAATCTGTCTGCTATCCTTCATTCTCTCAATTTCAAAGAAGCCTTGTTCTTGCTTTCAATATATATATATAGTAGCTGTTGGACAACGTGGGCACAGGCCTTGTATCCAGGCTTTTGGAGCCAATCTATTTGATGGGGGAAGACCCAGAGGAGAGCGAAGGCAGAAGCTCATTCTTCATGTCATTATCTTAACACTTCCAATCTTATTCTACATCCAAGATTACATTAGCTGATTTCTTGGATTTGGGATTCCCTGTTTCATGATGGTTTTTGCATTGGTTCTCTTCTTGTTTGGACCTCAAACTTATAGTTATTAGACCAAAGA
>Ga0325411_1007579_pt1 | contig 11824 bp, 7 predicted proteins | sample PopdelMetagenome_13_FD_206181 | JGI IMG/M metagenome (GOLD analysis project Ga0325411, IMG submission 206181) | Populus deltoides microbial communities from Bellville, Georgia, United States - Xylem-PdIQD-R4 | ecosystem: Host-associated > Plants > Phyllosphere > Stem > Wood/Secondary xylem...
TCAAATTAATTTTTTTAATATTTTCAAATTATTTTAATATTGTGGTATTAAAAATAAATTTTAAAAAATAAAAAAATATTAATTTTATATATTTTTAAATAAAATTTATTTTAAAAAACAATTATTATTATAATACAACTGACTGACTTTACTAATACTAACTGTTTTTTGTACCGTTGTGCGTAGGCCAAGACATTTTAGAAACCAATTTTGTTATGTTAATTCAACGTTTTGGATAAATTATTTTTTTGACTGATGTTTTTGCAATATTCTAATTCATTCCCTAGTTTCACGTTAATCTAACGAGGGGTGGGCCCCGTCCACAGCGATCAAAGGTGGTTAATGTTATGTTGTGGGTCCAATCGATATTTTTCTAGCACAAGAAAAAAAATACAAATGCTAATTTTTAAAACCGCAAGAAAATTTTTAAAATTTTGGAACTTGAGTTATTGATTTAAATAAACTAAATAAGATTATTTAATTTAATAATATAATTAAAAAAATCAATAACAAAAAAAATAACAATGAATAATAAAAAAACACTTGTTAATTGATGGGTCAATGTATTTTTATATATATATACATTTATTTATTTGTTTGTTTGTTTAACAACTCATGATTAAAAAGGTAAAAAGTAGGGTAATAATTCAATATATCCAAGCTTGATAGAATGTCAAGCCTAAATGACATGTGTTTAGCTTGTTTATAGGCCCAACATCCTTTAGTTCGGCTATATATTGAGCCCAAATATACATGAGTCTCGTAAGATGTCAGATCAAACCTTATTTTTTTATTACAATATCTTATTAAAAATCGCTGACTTTATCACCGGATGATCCCTAAATCCCGCTAAAAAGGGATTGCTTTGCAGTTTTTTATTAAGAGATCGTTCTTGTAAACATTAAGCTTTCCCAGTAAAAGGTTTTTCTAAACGTGATGCTTCCAACTACCACAAGCTTAAAGTTAGCTATTAATCCTACCATTCCATGTTAGAATTCTCTAGCTCCGTAGAGCCTATTAGACAACAGTTGGGAAAAAGCATAACTGATACATACTTCAATATAAGGTCTACAGTCCTCATGAGATAAATAAGTCATTTTTATCTAGGAGGATTTTACACACCCTCATCTTTAAGGAGTACATCTCCATGAAAATGACTTTGAAAAACTATGATGGTCTCCTAGATCCACGTGAACATATCTAAAATGTGCATAACATCTTTGAGCTAGTCATTCAAGATGGTGATGCTATATATAAGATCCTCCATATTCAAGGTGGAGGAATTGATTGAGCTAACAGCTTTAGATGCTTTGATAAATTGAATAAGAGAACATTCTCTATAGAAAGATTTGTATACTCTACCAGATATAAGCTTATTAAAGGTAAAACAAATCATGAAAAATCACATACAGGTAAAGAAGGCCAATAGGTTGAGGTATGGGCATCCCCGTTTCTACTAGGAGGCTGAGGATGAGACGCCTTTCAAATGAAATCACTTTCCCAACAAAGATAAAATGACCATTAAAGGAACATATACAAAATACCCTGAGAGTAGACATATGACTTCTCTGAATGCCACTATCATGGAAGTTTTTAAAGCCATCAAAGGAAAATACTTTGTTTAATATCCACCTTATATGGTGTCGTCTTCACACATACACACCTCTAAAAAGTTTTGCTTATTCCACAAGGATAAATGATATAATACAGAAGATTGCTTCACATAAAAAAAAAAAATAGATTGAGAGGCTGATAGCCAAGGGTTATTTAAAGTAATTTATCAAAAAACATGTCCACATGAAACATGATAGAGAAGAGCTTAACCAACTTGTCCAAGCCCTACACGAGATTAATGTGATTCTAGAGGGCATTTTGACTTAGGGAGATACTTTTAATGAAGAAAGGAAGTATGGAGAACAATTCCTTATAATGGCTTGTTAATTAAAACCATGGCATAAGCCTATAATTTTAGATTTCTTAGAAGAACCTTATTTGACTTCAACGATTAGAAATGAAGCTTATCACGTAAAATTGCCCAACATCATAATCCTAGAGTCAAGAATAGAAGGTTAAAATTTGAAGACTCGATCCTAAGAAAGTTAGAGGCTACGAGCAACAGAGAGAGTATATGTAAGTTGGCCTTAAAATGGGATAGTCCCTTTAGATTCATGAGGGTGGTCAAGGAAATACTTACCATTTACAAGATATGGAAGGGAATAATCTCCCTTATGCATGATACTTTAATCATTTGAAAATATACTATAGTCAATGACAAATAATATTAGTTTCTTATATATGAATTGATTTATTTGAAGATGATGTTTTCAGTTTATCCAAGTGATGCCTAAGGGCCTTTCATCAACTCACCAAGAATAAGATTGACTTGGTCTCTCTAGTGCGATTGCACAACTCACCAAAGATGAGATTGCCTCGGCCTTTCTAGTGAGATTGCATAACTTATAAATTTAGTTATGAACTAAAATTTCCTCTCGGTTCTAGACAGGGGGCAAATCCTACTAAATTCTATTAAGATTAGGTAAATTTCAAAGTACAATTTAAGTTCAAAGATTAATTCTTGTTGAAATTTGAAATATTTTATCAACCATGGGTGTTAGACCTACACAAACTGTCTAAAAGATCCCCTTCTAAATACTTTTCTAAGTATAGGCGTTGAGCTCATACAAACTTTTGAAAAAATTTCTACGTAGAGGTATTGAACCTTGCATGAAATTTCTACTATGAGCATTAAACCTATATAAACTACACAAGTCCACAACATATAAATGAAATATAAAAAGCTCATAAATTGAAAATAATATACAAAATGATAAACCCTAAAGGACCAAGGTTGTTTACATAGCTAAGGGGAGATGAAGGCTAAAGGTTATATATCTAGGTTAGGCTCTAGGCAAGGTATTCCTCATGTTGGGCAGTTGCAGCCCTAACAGGGAACATGCCAGTAAAATCTAATATAAGGACTGAATAAAAGGCAACATTGAAACCTATTTGCATTTATTTTGATTGATTAAAGAAGTACAAGTTGGATATGACAATGAAGATCTTGTCCCAAACCATTTCGAATGAAGTTATAGACCCTCCAAAAAATTTATGAAACTCCACATGAGAGTTTCTTAAAGCCTCTAGCACATTTAAAAGCTCCAAGCTTCTTTCCTGACAGCAAAAAGCCCAACCCTCAAACCATCTTGAGTTGTTTTCTCCTAAAAGATCCCCTATTTCAGGGTATCATTTTATTATGAGCTGTTTGAAACTATCTTTCAGTATAGCTTAACTGAAGGATAACGCTTTGCATGTAATCCTTCAGAGTTATGTACTCTTTTAGCTATCGATAGTTGACAAATACCACCTCTGTACGCTTAAGATGATAAGGGCATCATCTTTTTGGGCCTACAACAACCTCTCTCTCTCTCTTTCTCTCTTCCTTGATGTTCCATAGTAATGGTAGAAGAAAAACTTCTCCGATGAGGATAACTACCTTTCCCCTACTACGATGAGGATAACTACCTTCTTCCTACTAGAGGTGGACGTTGAGGTTCTACCTCCTTTAGTTTTAGGGCGTAGTATGATAAACATCTGTTTTTTACTACTTCTTTTAGTTTCAAGTTGGAACCTAAACTTCTCATCAAAGGCAACAATATCCATATTATCAGGGTCAGATTTAACTCATTTTGGTCCATTTTTCTATTCAAGAAGAAGAATAAAGAAATACTTGGTGGAAGATACCTAAGATGACATTTTCTTCTCAGAATAAAGCAAAATTGGTTCAAGGATTCTGCAACAAAACTATTTTTTTACAGAGGTTAAAGAGAGTAAAAGTAAAAGAAAAAATGGAAGTAAAAACAACTAGGGTTATAAAGAAAAAAACATTTCACCCTTACCATTAGATGAATGACCTTTCATGTCATATCAAATCTCTAGAAATCTACTTAATTGATGTATTGAATGAACGTCGTCATTTTGTTTCCCAATGGATATCTCTTTTAATAAAGATAGGCCATTTGACCATCTCTTTCAATAAAGATAGCCACCTGGCCACAATAATCCCAACAATTATATGTATGATAGACAAGTCTCATGAGGAAAGTTAAAAGTCTTTTAAAGCTAATAATCTTTCAAATCTTTGTGTATTTAATACACAAAGACTTGAGGGCTACTAATGGATCAATTTGTTTTTATATATGTGATATGTTTGCTTAAAAACCCATGATTAAAAGGGCTAAATACAAGGTAATAACCCAACGTACCCAGGCTTGGTAAAATGCATAATCCTGATGATATGGGTCTGGCTTGCTTCCAAGCCCAACATTCTTGGATTCAACTACATATTGAGCCTAGTTACATGTAAGTCCAACGAAATGCCAAGCCCAACACCATTGGTTTCAGCTACGTATTGAGCTCAAGTATATGTGGGTCTAGAAAGGTGTCAGACTCAACACTTTTAGGTTCAACTATGCGTTGAGCCCAAGTACGTATGTGTCTAGAAAGGTATTAGACCCAATATCTTTAAGTGAGCTACATGTTTAGTTAATGTGTATTTGGGTCATGCAAGGTGTTAGACTCAACATCATTGGGTTCAGCCATGTGCTGAGCCTAAGTATATGTATGTCTAAATAGATATCATACCCAACATTCTTGAGTTTAGCTATGTGTTGAGCCCGAGTACATTGAGGTCTAGCAAGTTGTCAGACCCATCACCATTGGGTTTAGAATCATTCTAGGTCTAAATACATATGAAGTTGATAAATTTTTTAGGCTTCATGTTGGGTCACGAAAATTTGTTTGTTTATTCTCATGTATTTTAACATAAAATATTAAAAGTTAAGAATGATCATCTCCCTACATCTTTAGGTACATAAAAGTCTCCAAATGACCTACCATATTTCCATCAATATTAATATTGTGTAAGGGATATCTATCTCTCATTAATATTATGTAAATGATATTTCTCCCTCGTTAATGCTATCAGGAGGAAATGACACTCCAACCCCTCCATTTAAGAAATATGACAAAGTTCACAGGCTATATATACCCTCTGAATTATCTAGGTAAATGGTTCATAGTTTTTCTATTCTTTAAGTATTTATACTTTCAAAGTATTTATCATACATAATTGAGAAAAACACATTTGTCCGAAACTCAAAGAAATTTACTAAATTCTTTGATTTTTTATGTTTATACTTTAGAATTAGTATTAAATATAATTTATTAATTTTTCTTAGCTAATATGTGGGGTGCATTTATGAGATTGTTAGAGAAGAGATATATTGCATATTTGAAAGTGTGATAAATATTGGATTTCAAAGTATTTTTTGTTTGAAAATGCATAAAAATAATAGTTTTTTATCTTTTAAATTTTATTTTTGACATTAGCATATTAAAACAATCAAATAACACAAAAATATTAATTCAAAAATATTTTTCCTTTAAAAGTACGATTGGAATGCAATACCAAACAAGACCATAATCATAATTAAAATAAAACATTAAGATAAATTTAATAATAAATTAATTTTAAAATATAAAAATCAAGTTTTAAAATTATAATAAAAACAAATATTTATGTAAACATAGTGCTCTATCATCATAAAAACCTTTCTTTTCAAACAACTTCTAATATATAAACAAGATCTAAAACTTTATTATTGCCAATCATATCTTTTAATGACTCTCCTACCCCACTAAACACCTAAAAAATCCAATATTTAGTAGTATTGAATCTCACAAACCTAAAAAAAACAAATCTATAAAAATTAAATTAAAAATCCTTTATTTTTTATAGGTGTTTGAGAGTGTAATAATAATTATTTTTTAAAGTAGTTTTTACTCAAAAATATATCAAAATAATATATTTTTATTTTTTAAAATTAGTTTTTAACATTAATATATTAAAATAATTTAAAAACACTAAAAACAAATTAATTCTAAATAAAAATATTTCAAATTTTAATAAAAAATAAATTAAAATTCAATAAAAAACATCTGAGTGGCTAAACCCACCCCTCTCCCCACCTCAAAAGAGAGAATTTGAAATTTCTTCTTTCTTTCATAAAAGCCCTCATCTTTCCCTCTTTTTTACTTAATCGGCCCTCCTCGCTTCTTTTTCTTCTTGTTCATTGCTTCTCTGAGTGAAACAAACGAAATTTCGAAAAAAACATGTTCGTTAGAACGTACGGTCGGCGAAACCGGGGGGGAGACGACACCGTGTCTGACCATAATTACACCTTCAGTGAATCTCAAGAAAGCCCATCCAATCAAGATTTCTTCAGCAGTAACTTCCCTTTCTCATCTCAAGAATCCACCTCTTATTCTCTCGATCCCGATCCCTACAGTTTCGACGAAAATCCCATCTCAAGCGGTGTCGTTCCAAGGAAATCGAAGAAGGCAAGGCACAGTAAGTCAAAATCTGAGAGACCCAATAGTGGAAAGAATGGGAATTCAAATGTCTTGACTAGTTCGACGACGTTGATGGAGGCGCAAGAGTTTGGGGAAATGATGGAGCATGTTGATGAGGTTAACTTTTCACTTGATGGGTTAAAGAAAGGACAGCCTTTAAGGATTAAGAGAGCTAGTTTGTTGTCTTTGTTAAGAGTTTGTGGGACTCAACAACAGAGACGGCTTTTGAGGACTCAAGGGTATGCGGGTTTTGTTTTGTTTCTTAAAATTTGTTTGGGGTTTTTAGTTTTTTGATGTTTAAAGATTGATTTTGGAGTTATTTCGTGTTTGAAATTTGGGGGGTGTTTTTGGATTTGGTGTTGAATTTTGACTTTTTGAAGGTTAGTCTCTGGGATGTTCTTGGAATTGAAAGTATGGAAGTTTTGGGGATTTTGTAAGTTTTTGAGTTTAGATAAAAGGGTGGATTTGAATTTAGAAAGATTGAATTTAGGGGTTATTGTTTTAGAAACGGTGGATTTTTTTGGAATGTATTTGATGGGGAGAGGGTATTAGCATTTCAAAGAGTTCTGATTTTGAACTTTTGCATTGTAGTTTTAAGGGTGGTTTTATAGAAATTCTTGTTGAGTTTTGGAATTCGTATTTTTCTTGATGGCTTCTTGAAGAGTGTGCTGCTTTTTTTTTTTTTGTAGACGGCTGTTTCAAGTTTTGAAATTAAAGAAATGGGTTGTTTGCTGAGGAGATCATTCTTTGGATTTTGAATTTAATAATTTGCTTACCATAGATTTTGAATCTTACAAAAGGGATGTCATTTGTTAAATTTTGTAACGGTTTATGGTTTCTCTGTTTAAGCTTGGAAGTATTTAATTAAGGAATGATTGGAAGATTTTATAATTAAATTGTAGAGTTTTTCGGGAATTTATGTTTAATGAATTCCGGAATACAGTATGCATATCCAAAAGTACCAAGAACTTGTGAGAAGTGTAAGTTATGAATTCTTGTCACTCTTTATTCCAATTGGTGAATGAAATACAACATGTTGGGTTGTCTTGTTAGATGTTTCGATTTATGCACTCAAAATGATTTCTTTGTTGGTCTGCTATCTTGTATTGAGTATACTATTCTCATCTTGCTGACATCAAGTTATATGTCTTATTTCTGGTGCATGTTGAAATTCTAAAGTTTTGTGCTTTCAGGATGGCCAAGACAATAATTGATGCTATTTTGAGCCTCAGCTTGGATGATTCAACTAGCAATCTGGCTGCTGCTGCACTCTTCTATGTTTTGACTAGTGATGTAAGTTTTATGTTTTCTACCATTTTTCCACACTCTCTTGTCCATGTACGTACTTTGTTGATAACCTCAAAAAAGGGGCCTCTGAAATCTATACAAAAGCAACTGGGAATGCAGCATTACCTCCTTCTTAGTTGTTAGATAAGGTACTGTCTTTAGTTGTTTAGACATGGATGGAAGGCAATGACTGGCATTAGTTATTTTGAGAGACCATAAACTAGCAAGTACAACCTTTAACTTATATAATAAAATATTCATATGGAGTTCTATGCTTGTAAAAGTATAATCTTCAGTTTCTTTGTTCGAAAGTTGTAATGTTCTCAAATCATATGCTGGTGTTCTTAGCCAGTTATTTGTTGTTTGTCTTTTTTTTTTTTGATTCTCTAGGCTGGAATTCATTTTTTCCATATATCTTGTCCCTCATCAGAATGGTTTTGACAGCTTTAATTTCACTGTTTCAGGGTCAAGATGAACATGTTTTAGAGTCACCAACTTCCATTCATTTTCTTATTAAATTGTTAAAACCCATCATTTCCACTGCTACTGAAGATAAGGCTCGAAATATAGGCAGTAAGCTTTTATCATTACGCAAGGAGTCTGACATCTTACGAGATACAAGTAAGCTGGCAGATTCTACCTCTACTGCCATTGCTGCCAAAGTTCAAGAAATTCTTGTTAATTGCAAGGAAATGAAGTCACATTGCGGTGATGATAGTAGAATGGAGAGGCCAGAATTGTCTCCAAAATGGATTGCATTGTTATCCATGGAGAAAGCTTGTTTATCTAAGATATCCTTTGAAGGTATTCTAGATGTCATACCATTGAACTCTATCTATAAGGAACTGTTACCTTTTCATATCTGTTACATATGGTTTATTCTTATCATAGGATGAATAGTAGTTTTGTTGATTAGGACAATGAATACATTCCTGGATACCAATTATTATAAAGTCAATATTGTCGATGCAAGTGCTTTTATTCTCCCTTTTGCTTTTGTTTTTGACTGCTTCTGTCTTCTGACTTATCTTGTTGCGGTAGATCAAACTTACACCATTGTGTAATGGACAATATCTCTTAAATCAATTTTTTGTCCTCTCTGTTTTTTTTTTTTTGCAAGTTTCACTTGTCTATTTTTGTTGGATTACATCTGATGAAGTTTTGTCTTTGAATATTTATTAATTACTTGAGTTAAAAATGACCTAGGGTTACATTTTGCATATAGCTGTTTATTACAAACTTCTTGAACTTCCTTATCCTATATGCATGTTTTCTATTAAAATTTATGATTTTTTTTTTTGTTATGGAACATGGAGATTGCAAATCATTCTTCATGCAATGTCTTGTCATGAATTTTCATTTGTTGGATTACATGCTTTGTGCATGTCTTTTCATAAGCAATAGAATCTTGCATGCATGACCATGCATGCTTGCACACACATTTCTCTCTTGGTTTTCCTCCTTTCTGATTGCTTATTTACTTCTGTGTGTGTCACTTTCATTCAGATACATCTGGCATGGTAAGGAAGACAGGGGGCAACTTTAAGGAGAAGTTACATGAGCTTGGAGGACTTGATGCTGTCTTTGAGGTCATCATGAATTGTCACTCTGTCATGAAGGTGCGAGCTTGTATGATTGTTTTTCTATGTGTGTTATTGAATACAATAGCGAGCCATAAAAATCAAGACACCTTGTGTTGCTTTAAAACTGAAGAACAACTTTAATTTTAGTTAATCATTTGAGAAATTAGGAACAGTGTGCAACTGGAAATTCTGTGTTGCTTTAAAACTGAAGAACAACTTTAATTTGAGCTAATCATTTGAGAAATTAGGAACGGTGTGCAACTGGAAATTCTGTTCACAGTTCATGAATTCGATTGGGGGAAATCTTATGTCTTTGACATGCTACTTATGTGTGATAAATTTGCAGCATTGCTACTTAGCCATCTGGTTCACACATTTAGCCACTGATCTGTATTGTTCATTTCTTTCTATCTTGGAACTTAATTCTGTATGGTCCTGAGTTCAGTTCATCACTGTTCTTTGCTGGACTAAAAGATGAGTGGTGTGCATGGATGCATTCCTTGTGTTTGACTTTCACCTTATAAGATCTAAAGCAGATTTTAAACCAATGGTGGCACTTTAACTTGTTTTCCAGTACATTTTCTTTTGTGTATGGAAGGTATGTTATTTATTTATTCATTCTGAATTGAGTCATTATACCTGATAATGAATTCATGCCTATATGTCTTTGACATGCTAATTAGTGATATGTATTATTCGGAGATGGTAACTATTGAACACATTTATTTGCAGAGGTGGACAGAACATCATTCACCTTCCATTCAGGAACATGACATGCATCTGTCGAGCCTGGTGCTGCTTCTGAAATGTTTGAAAATTATGGAAAATGCTACATTCTTAAGTAAAGATAACCAGGTGCAACGAGATGTGATTTTGTTCTGTTATTCTTCTCCTGTTTATTCTTTCTCTACGCAGTTATTAGAACTTAAAATGCTATCTGAAGCCAAATTATTAGATTTTAATGTTCAATATTTTCTTCTATGATACAGACTCATTTGCTTGGAATGAGGGGGAACTCAGATTCTCATGGGCATGGGCTATCTTTTACTAAAATCATTATAAGCGTCATCAAAATTCTATCCAGTAAGACTGCTGTCTTGCTTCTGTCTATTTCTGGTTCTTATAACTAGATTGCTTTAATCAGATATGTGTTCTGATGATTGATGCATTGATTTCTAGGTCTTCATCTGCTCAAGAGTTCTGCTGCTGCTTCCAGTGTCGGAAACCGTTGTAGTCTTTCTGAAAGAAGTGATCATGCTTCTGATTTGGTCTTAATTGATGACTACAGAGGTATGTGGTAGCCTAATATCACTGTAGTGTTTCTGTATGCCTGCCACCCTTCTCTCTCTCTCTCTCTCTCTCTATCTTTAATGATGTATCTTTTATTTGAATTAGCAGTAGACAGCAATGGAGTTATAAGCATCAATTCTTCTCCGAATAACTGCAATGAAGCGAGGACCTCTTCTGAGAAAAGCTTAAATGTATCTCAGAATTCCATTGCCCGGTTGAGGCTTTCTGCCTCCAGTTCTGAAACTACCACACCATTTATTGGAAATACTTGTCAACTGAAGATGAGAATACATCCTTCCATGTCCAGCTCATGTAGCGAGACATTGAGGAGTTATGAGAGCAATGGGTCAAGGACCATATTTGGCCTTGTTGAGAAACCTAATTGTAGGAAAGATGCCAGGAGTGAGCTCTTAGATGATAGCCAAGATCCGTATGCATTTGATGAAGATGATTTTCAGCCCTCAAAGTGGGACTTGCTCTCCGGGAAACAGAAAATCTCTCGAACTCATAATGGTAGGGTAAACTCCAGAGAAGTTGAAAATGGGTATCAATATAAGCTACCGAGTCAGGAAGAATTAAGTAATGGTGATAATTGGCTACAAAAATCAAGTAATGGTGAAAATTGCCTACAAAAATCAAGTAATGGTGAACAATATCGTTCACACAAAAGCTCTCATTGCAGTGTTCCTGATGAAGAACATTCCAGCCTTCTGGCAGACTGTCTTCTTACTGCTATCAAGGTATTCCTCTGAACCGTTTTGAGGATTTTCTTTTATGTTCCATCCTTTTTTGCTGTCAAAGTAAGAAAAGGTAGCTGCATATGCTTTTTTTTTTTAATTTATTTTTTACATTTAAATTTAGCCTTTGTAGTTACCATCTTTACTTGGCAGGTTCTAATGAATTTAACAAATGACAATCCTATTGGCTGTCAACAAATTGCTGTTTGTGGAGGGCTGGAGACTATGTCTACTCTGATTGCTGGCCACTTCCCCTCATTCAGCTCATCTATATCCCTTGTTGGTGAGATGCAAGAGGACAGTTCAAGCATTGAACCTGACAATCAGAATGATGTTCATCTCACTGATCAAGAGTTGGATTTTCTTGTTGCTATATTGGGCCTACTTGTGAACTTGGTAGAAAAGGACGGGGATAACAGGCCAGTTTTACTTGCCCAATAATCACTTCTCTCATGCATATGTTGTTTTCTTGCAATTGGTGCATGGCATAGTGAAATGCTTCTTTGTTCTTAATTG
>Ga0325411_1007581_pt1 | contig 11820 bp, 13 predicted proteins | sample PopdelMetagenome_13_FD_206181 | JGI IMG/M metagenome (GOLD analysis project Ga0325411, IMG submission 206181) | Populus deltoides microbial communities from Bellville, Georgia, United States - Xylem-PdIQD-R4 | ecosystem: Host-associated > Plants > Phyllosphere > Stem > Wood/Secondary xylem...
ATATTCTTTAATTAATATTTAATCAATAATTAAAAAATTAAAAAAGGAAAAGAGAGTATTAGAATAATAAATAAGAGCAGAAATTCTCGTATCTCGTCCGAAGGATATCATCACATAATTATCTATGATTGTTCATGTCTCTAGTAGGACCACTTGATTAAATGTGGAGGGAAGTGGGATAAATGGCCGATACTACTGGAAGGATTCCTTTTTGGATAATAGGTACTGTAACTGGTATTCTTGTGATCAGTTTAATAGGTATTTTCTTTTATGGCTCCTATTCCGGCTTGGGTTCATCCCTGTAGTAATAGGATGAACTAAGTTGTAGACATGAAAGTAAGAACTCAATGGCATCCCCATCAAATCAGACAGAAAAAAGGGAGCGCGACTGAGTTCTTAAAAATCATAATACTTTATTCGCATAAATGACAAAATGAATTCCATTTTATGAATTACATTATTCTGATATTTTAAATATTTCAAAAAATTCCATTACACTTTTTTCTGAGTGGTGCTTGTAAAAAAGTAACTTTATTGATTAATTCAGAATATTTTAAACAAAGCTCAAGGCATGTTTGGGTTTAATTAATACTTTGTTTTAAAATACGATCCACGGCTTGTTTGGATCAAGTTATGGGCCTTTTAATTTAGGATTTTTGGGTTAGTTTTGTATGTGGTTCAGTTCAGCCCACAAGGAAAAATCCATTAGGATTAATTTTTCAAAACTAATTAAACACATGTAACCTATATTTCAGCAGCCATTGATGAATATTACTTCTAGATTTTTCTGTTTTAACGTGTGTGAGTGATTTTTTCATTTTTTCAGTTCTTGAATGAGCAAAATCTGACTTATCAAAGATTAAATAGCTTTGTGGCGTCGTTCTACTTCAATCCAAATACTGTTGGTGCCTTGAGGCAGGTTTCCATTATGTCTCACTGCCATCATATCTATTTTGGCTTTTCGGGATCAGATCTCAATCTTGATTATGGTTTGCGTGACCACGTGATCAGGAGATTCGCATAAGTTGGTATCAGAGTTAGGCTTCGAATCAAGGTCATATCCTTCTGTTATTTTCATTGTTTTAGTGTTCCATTAAGCTTTTCAGTGTTTGCGTCTTTCATCTTCTTGTTCTTTGTGTTTGCGGCATCTAAGAAAAAAAAGTATTATGTTTTATCATATCACATGATTAGTACTTAAAAGTTCATTTTAATCAAGGTTTTATATCATCATTTTGCACTTCAAGTATCAATAACTCCTTAACTATATCATATTTTATAATAACATGTCTAATAATATAAGATACCTTTAATTTATGGTAAATGTTCATCTTAAATGCAAGCCTATAAAATAAATCAAAGGATTGATTGATGAGTTTAACTACTGAAATTGAGAAGACAAAGAGCGAGTTAAGCTTACAAAAGAAATGTGGTTCAGTCCAAACTAGAACACCATGTGGTTATTAGATCATAACTGGAGCTATAGAACTTGGATTTAGGTCTGGTTTATATGTATGGAAAGCTAAGACATAGGCCTAAAACTTTCATCCAGAGTCCAAGATATGGTCATTTTTTAGTTCAAATCGTAGCAACAACGAAGAAGTCGGAATCTGTTCTACAGCCCAGACACTGTTCAGTGTTCAGCCTATATCTCGAGTTGTAAAAGTCCAAATGCACTGATTCTTATTTTGTTGGAAAAATGAGACAATTTCCCATAACTTTCATGAAGACTATTTGTTCAAATTCTAATGTTAGCAATGACGTTTTTTGCAGACAAGAAGATAAGGAGTATTACCAAGTCAAGAGGTGGCCACCCATTCAACAATTAGTCATCAAATCAATAGTTTCGAATTTTAGCCTCTAAAAGGAGGTATTTTCCATGCATTTAGGCATCTTGGTTTTCAGATCAAGATCATGTTGGTGCTCTCTCTCTTTATATTTTTGTAATGCTTAAGTTTCGTTTATATTAATATCTTGTTTATGCTTTTCATTTCCTTTCCTTTACTTAGTTAACTTATATCTTATTTATGTTCTTATCTTGTTTATTTATATTTCTCTCTTTCATTATGTTTAGCTAAGTTTATTATGTCAAGGTGAAAAAGTTACACTAATGGTGTAAGAATAAGTATAGTATAAATTCAACATGGACTTTAATGTGTGATACTAACATGTTTTGTATTTGTTATCTTGTTCACTTTTAATACTTTGCTTGTTAAATGGTTAATCTAGATTTATGTTGTATAACTCTTGGTACAATAAATACTTGGCACTTTCATAACCCAACCATATGGTATAACCGACACCTGTGCTATGAAAGGAACTTGATTTGTTGTTAACATAAGTTATAATCATGAATACCTGACAACATTTACAAGTACTAGCATTATTCGAATAAGATAACTAACGTAATCATGTTAACAGTTTATAATCCGATTGGAACCTCCTTTGTGTGTGGTTTCCAGTTGAGTAATATTTGAGTTTATATTATACTTGTTTGAAATACCATTAGTGGATCCTCTAACCTTGACAATTATTTTATCCTTGTTTAATCCTTATATAATATCACATCTCAAAACTATCTTCAACTCATTTTTTGTTATTATTTATTTCCTTATTTGTAGTTTATATAGTTAACCTCCATGTGGTTCGACCTCGGTCGTTGTTCCGGGTTATTTATTACTTCGACACTCCTACACTTGGAGAAGACATCAACTCTTTGGTCATGTCAAGTTTTTTGCGCCATTGTCGGGGAGGTAAATTCCTGTATAAATTATAATATTTATTTTATTTTCTCTTTTCACTTTTCTTGTATCTAACTTCTGTTTCTTTTTCTTTTGTTTTCTTCTTCCATTTTATTCTCTTCCTACACATGCATGAGAGTTTGGTCACGTACATTAAGTGGTAGACTTTGTAGGGTATCCTCATCATTTTCAAAAAATATGACCGAGAAAGATAATCAGTCGCTTCATAATTAGAAAAATAAAAATAATCGAGTTAGAACACTTAGAGACAACATGAATCCTACAAGAACAAGTGCACACTCATGTATAGTTTTTCCCCCCTGATGCATCTCATTTTAATTTTAAGCCAGACATTATTCAACTTTTACCTTCTTTTCATGGCTTAGATCTAGAAAATCCATACTTGCATTTGAGAGAATTTAAGAAGGTCTGTAACACCTATAATGACTTAAATTGTAGCACGAATGATGCGGATCAGCCCAACACCGAGCATAATCATGCCAACAACCCATTGGAGGTGCCAATTGGGCCAATCACAAGATCTAGGGCAAAGAAGCTTAAAGAAGCATTGAATGAGCTTGTTCAGAACATATGGAGCAAAATGGACCTAGAGGGGCTTGGGACATTAAAGAAGCATGAAGGGCAACCATTAATTCATCTAGTTCAGGTCCAAGAAGAGCCCAATTCATGTGGAAGAAGGGGTTGATGTGTCCGACCCAATACCAGCCTTGTTAGGTTTGTTTTCCTAAAGCTACAAGGATAAAAAAGTCAGCAATTTATTCTCCTAATTAAGTAAGGAAGTTGGCCATATCTTATTCCTAAAGAGAGGAGGACTATTTAATGCTTTTCTTAACTTAGGAAGGAAAGTAATTAAATCAGCAACAAAAGAAAAAATTTGTTTTCTTATATGTCCAAGTTAAACAAGGAAATCCAATCTAATCAAGGACATCAAGGGGGGCAGCAACACAAATTTTCCAAATCAGATTTCACCTAGTTTATTTGGGACTTCTTAAGGGTGACAAATCTGATTCTAGCATATTTAGCATGATAATTTTTGGAATTTTATTATTTTCTTTTTAGTTTTTGGGTTATTATTACTTATTTGGGTCAATTGTAAGTGGGCTTCATATAAGTCCACCTAAATGGGGTCCATTAGGGTTTTCTTAAGTCTAGAGTCAGTATAAATAAAGGCATAACCAAACATGTAAGGTTACGTAATTTTCAGATCAATAAACTTTTGTTGCACTTATTGTGTGTTGGTGGGATAATCTCCCTTCCTTGGTTCTCTAAAGAACTGAAAATGACTTATCGAAGAACAACTGTCTTCGTGGCGTCATCCTTATACTTCTCGTTCGTGAATCAATATTCGTTGGGTGGGGGTCTCCGTTTCCAATAATGCGGGTGCCTAGGTACAAGTTATCTTTGTATCACATTCCTATCAAACCTGATTTACTTGGCTTTCCGGGAATTGGTGTCTTTACGTGTGGGTTGCGTGACCACGTGATCATGAGGTTCGCATCAACAAACACCATCAGATTAAAGCTTTTTCCATTTTCATTAAAAGATAAAGCTAAAATATGGCTATAAATCTTAGGTTAGGATCCATTCGTGCTTGAGATGAAATTCAAAAATAATTTTTATAGAAGTTTTTCCCTCCCATAGAACAAACTCTTTCAAAAGACAAATTGCCACTTTCATTCAAAAACCAGGAGAAACATTTTACCAATATAGGGATAGGTATCGAGACTTACTTAATACTTGCCTTCATTATGGTTTTGAAACATGGAGATTGGTTTCACATTTTTATGAAAGGTTAACACCTAAAGATAACAGAAATGGCAGAATTGATGTACAATGGAACTTTTGAAGATAAAGATCCTAATGAAGCAATGGAGTACCTAGACTTGTTAGCTGAAAATACTCAAAATTGGAACACTACAGGCACTTATGAGGCATCAAGTAAAACTCAACCTCATACATCTAGTGGAGGAATGTACAACCTTAGGGAAGATCATGACCTCCAAGCCAAGTTTGCATCTTTATCTAGAAAAGTCGAGGCACTAGAATTGAAAAAAAAATGATCAATTAAAATCTGTTCAAGACATTATGTGTCAAATCTGTGAAACCAATGAACATTTAACAAATGATTGTCCAACTTTGCCTTCTTTTAGGGAATGCCTCCATGAACAAGTCCATGCTTTAAACAGTTTCCAAAGGCCCAGTCATAACCCATACTAGCAAACATACAACCCTGGTTGGAGAAATCACCTAAATTTCAGTTGGAAGAGTGATGCACAAACTTTACAGCCACCGTTTCAACCACACCATAATTTCCAAAATTCTCATGGATATACACCTCTTTATGCTCCACCTCCTAGAAAAAATCTTGAGGAAACATTGCCTGCATTCATTGAAAAGCAAGAGATAATCAACACTCAACTTGCTCAAAGCATGACAAATTTTAAAGATATTCTTGCAAAATTCACATCTGCTCTCAGTTTTCAAGAGAAAGGTAAGTTTCCATCTCAACCACAACAAAATCCAAAGGGGCAATACAATGCAAATGCAAGTAGTTTCGAAAGCCAACACATGGATCAAGTCAAATCAGTCATCACTCTTCACAGTGGTAAGGTCATTGAAAAACTCATTCTTGAACCTTGTGAGAAAGATGATGAGTTAATCTCTGAGGGTAAGGAAGGGGTTGAATCTGAACATTGCAAAGAAAAGAATGATTCCCTGCCAACACTTCCATTTCCTCATGCTATGACCAAACAAAGAAAAGTCAATCACAACTCTGAAATCTTTGAAACTTTCAAGCAAGTAAGGATCAATATACCTTTGTTGGATGCTATTAAACAGGTACATTCTTATGCTAAATTCTTGAAAGATCTGTGCATTTTGAAGAGAAAACTGAATGTGAAAAAGAAAGCCTTCTATAGCCGAACAAGTAAGTGCCATTCTTCAGAACAATAATGCTTTGAAATATAAAGACCCTGGTTGTCCTATAATTTCTTGCTTTATTAAAGAACATAAAATTAAAAAAGCTTTACTTGATCTTAGAGCTATTGTGAATTTACTTCCATATTCAGTCTTTTAGAGTCTCAATCTAGGTGAGTTAAAACCAACTATGTAACTCTTTTACTTACTGATAGATCTGTAAAAGTGCCTAAAGAAATAGTTGAAGATGTGTTAGTATAAGTTGATAAATTCATTTATCCTGTGGATTTTATTGTCTTGGATACACAACCTGTTGAAGCATGTAATTTAATTCCTGTTATTTTAGGATGTCCATTTCTTGCAACTTTTAATGCATTGGAGATGAATATTTTAACTGTAGGAATGGAGTAATGAAGTTATCTTTTGGTAACATGACATTGAAGATGAATATTTTCAACATTTGCAAGCAACCTGGAGATGATAATGATTTACAGGGAGTGGATTTTATTGAAAAATTAGTTCACGATCAATTTCAAACCACTTCTAGTGAAACTAACATTGATGAATCTAATGATTTGCAAATTGTTTATTTTTAGGAAGAATCAAAAACAAGAAATTGGAGATCTAAAATTAAGGAATTGCCACCACGATCAATTGAGTCCGTACCTTCAAGTGTTCAACCACCAAAACCTGATTTGAAGTCGTTACCATTCAATCTCAAATACTCAATTTTGGGAGAAAATGAAATTTTCCGGTCATAATCTCTTCCAAACTTAATGCACATAAAGAAGGTAAGTTATTATAGACTCTAAAAATGAACAAAAATGCATTAGGATGGACCATATCTGACTAAAAGGAATTAGTCCTTTGATTTGCACATATAGAATTTATTTAGAGGAAAATGCTAAACCCACTAGAGAAATGCAACGAAGGCTTAATCCTAATATGAAAGAAGTAGTTGAAATGAAGTCATTAAGCTTCTAGATAATTGAATCATTTATCCTATTTATGACGACAAATGGGTAAGTCCTACCCAAGTTGTACCCAAAAAATCTAGAGTCACTGTGATAAGAAATGAGAAAAATGAGTTAATTGACTATAGAAAACTTAATTCAATGACTAGAAAATATCATTTGTATTTACCTTTCATGGATCAAATCCTAGAAAGAGTTACAGGTCATGAATTTTATTGTTTCCTAGATGGCTATTCAGGTTACAACCAAATTGAAATTGCATTGGAAGATCAAGAGAAGACTACTTTCACACGTCCATTTGGTACTTTTGCATATCGAAGGATGCCTTTTGGATTATGTAATGCACCAGCCACGTTTCAAAGATGCATGCTTAGCATATTCAGTGATATTGTTAAATGTTTTCTTGATATTTTTATGGATGATTTTTCTGTTTTTGGTGATTCATTTGATGATTGTTTAACTAAGTTGGAAAAAGTTTTGAACAGGTGTGAAGAGAAGAATCTTGTTTTGAATTGGAAAAAATGTCATTTTATGGTAACAAAGGCATTATACTTGGTCACATTGTTTCATCGAAAGGAATTGAGGTTGACAAATCTAAAATCGAGTTAATTGCTAACTTGCCAACACCAAAATCTATTAAAGATGTTAGATCATTCTTAGGATATGCTAGTTTTTATAGAAGGTTCATGAAAGATTTTAGTGTAATATTTAAGCCCTTGAGTAACCTTCTAATAAAGGATAATATTTTTGAATGGACTGAAAATTGTGAAAAACTTTTTTTTTGTGGTAAGTTGACATAAAATGATAGTTGCGTCTGCCGGGAGTTGTGAAGAAGCCTTTGTTAAACTTAAAAACTGACTTACTTCTGCTCCTATCATTCAACCTCCTAATTGGTCATTGCATTTTGAAATAATGTGTGACGCTAGTGATTTTGCCGTAGGTGCTGTCTTGAGACAAAGAAAAGATAAGAAACCTTATGTGATTTACTATGCAAGTAAAACTTTAAATAGTGCTCAAATGAATTACACCACCACTGAAAAAGGATTACTTGCAGTAGTATTTGCATATGAAAAATTCAGGTCTTATCTTGTTGGCTCACCTATTGTTGTTTTTAGTTATCATGCAACATTGAAATATCTTCTTTCTAAGAAAGATTCTAAAGCTAGATTGGTGCGATAAACTTTGTTACTTCAAGAATTTGATATCACAATAAAAGACAAGAAAGGCACCAAAAATGTTGTCACAGATCATTTGTCAAGATTAACAACAGATTCGAGATCTGACATCACACCAATCGATGACTACTTTCCTGATGAATCTTTACTTTCCCTCTCTAAAATGCCTTGGTTAGCTAATATTGTTAATTTTCTTGTTTCACGACATTTGCCAGCTCATTAGAGTACCCAAGACAAAACAAAGTTCTTGAACGAAGTGAAGAACTTTTTTTGGGATGACACTTATTTATTCAAATATTATCCTAATCAAATATTTCGAAGATGCATTCCTGACAATGAGGTAAGAAGTGTCATTAAATTTTGTCAATCTGAGGCATGTGTGGGTCATTTCTCATCAAGAAAGATGATGTGCCGTGAATGATTCGAAAATTGGCTACAATGAATCTGACGAAAATGGATGAAAGATGGGTCTGGTTGTGTTGTCTTTCTTTTGGTGTTTAGGCTGGATTATAGTGATTTTAAGGTAAATAAGATGGGGGATAGACTAGAATGATACTTTGATAAGTCAATCTGGACGCCACAAAGATCAATCTAGGATTTCGACGCCACACTCTTTGTGATTGAAGAGTGATAAGTCAGGTAGGGTTCTTCACAAAATCAATTTGGAAGAACAACTCGTAATTCTGCGAATTAAGTTTTAAATATTGGCCAAAAGTGCTTTATTACATATTCTGATACTATATTTATAACTGGAACATCCCTCCAAAGTTGGGAAAAATTCAACATGGCAGAAGTCAAGCCCAAAAAATAGACTTTAACAAACTAACCTAGACAAATTAACTAGCACACGTTTTTTTGACCTTTCTAACATAAACAGACCAAATTTAAAAACAACCATATCTTCTTACACGAAAGTCCAATGCAATCATGGTTGGACAATCTAGAAAGAACATGTTCTGAACTTGAAATCCACCTAGATTAGTCTTGTTTTCACATGCAATGGATGACTTCAAATTCAGGTTCAAATTCATTTGATTTTCTGACCATAAATAGCATCAATTCCTTCACTTATTTGCATATCAACCCAAATTCAAGTAGCCCAGCATCAAAAGAACCATTAAGGGCTTTTCCTATCTTCAAGTTCCAATTGTAGGCAAATAAACATCCTTGAACCAATTTCAAATTGATTGCTGATTTTTAACTCCGATGCAGCTTCAATCATTCCAATTTAACTCGTCAAGGCCCTTTGTAGTTGTTTCGCTCTCGCTCTTGTCATTGGACCATCTGAATCCTCTTGCATATTAGTTTTAGCTTTACAAGATGGATTATAATTCCCATGATGCACATCAAAAGACAACTGCAAAAATCTTACAAAGTGGATTTTACTTGCCCACCATGTTTAAGGACTCACATGCATTCTATAAGACTTGTGAAAATTGTCAGAAGTTGGACTCTATTTCAAAACGTCACATGATGCCTTTAAATCCTATTCTTGTCATTGAGATCTTTGACTGTTGGGGTATAGATTTCATATGTCCATTTCCTCCATAATTTGGTTTCTTGTACATATTAGTCGATGTAAATTATGTTTCAAAATGGATAGAGGCAATTCCAAGTCAAAACAATGATCACAAAACAGTGATAAAGTTTTTGAAAGAAAATATTTTGAGTCGATTTAAAATCCCTCGAGCCATGATAAGTGATGGTGGAACACATTTCTGCAACAAGTGATCTAAGTCTTTAATGAAGAAATATAAAATCACACACAAAGTTGCCACCCCTTATCATCCTCAAACAAATGGACAAGTAGAACTTGCTAATAGGGAGATCAAATAAATCTTGGAGAAAGCAGTGAACCCTAATAGAAAAGACTAGCCTCTAAGACTTAATGATGTACTTTGGGCTTATCGAATTGCTTATAAAACATCATTAGGTATGTCACCTTATAGATTACTCTATGGAAATCCTTGTCACTTGTATGTGGAACTTGAATATAAAGCTTATTGGGCTATTAAAGCTTTTAATTCAAAACTTGATAATGCTAGTTAGTTGCGAAAATTACAAATAAATGAGCTTGAGGAAATAAGAAATGATGCATATGAAAATTCAAGAATTCATAAAGCAAGAATCAAAGAGCTTCATGACAAGAAAATACTGAGAAAAACATTCAATGTTTATCAAAAAGTCTTGCTTTATAATTATCAACTCCATTTATTTCGTGGAAAACTAAGATCAAGATGGAGCGATCCTTTTATTGTGAAACATGTGTATCCATATAAGGCCTGTGATATCGAGAATCCAAAGAATGGCAATGTTTTCAAGGTAAATAGGCATCGTTTGAAAGTTTATTTTGACAATTTTTCAGTTGAAAATGACTCTATTGAATTGAGTGATCCTATATATAAAGATCGATTCTTTTTATCACATTGTTTTTGTGTTTCTTTTTTGTGTGAATTTTGTTTTGCTAGTCTCTCTCACTCCGGTCAAATGGCGGATAACGGTAATCCGTGACTCTTAAGTTGGTTCTTTCAGTTTCCCATAATAACTGATATTTGTGTCTATATTTGTGCAATTCTTTGCTCTTTCTCCTTTCTTTGCATCTCTTCTCCAATTCTCATTTGAAAATGGACACCACTCTTGAAAAATTAAAAAAGTATTTTCCCGCTTTGCCTTCAAATGCGATTGCAAAAATTTACCATGCTAGATGTGCAAGATTGAGGTTGTTAATGAATCATGGAATTCCTGAAGATATTCGCTGGCTAATTGAAGCAAAGGTCCGATTATCAAATGAGTCCAATTCTTGGAAGAGATCTTTCATCTTTCCTCTTGGGCCTAACTGCACATTCACCATAAACCTATAGGTTTGTTAAATGTTAATTAATGGTTTTTATGATAATTTGTTGTCTTTTCTTGATCAAGCTGTGGAACAAGAATTTCTAACATCTTCGGCACGACAAATTATAATCTTTGCTGCTGCTACTACTAAACAATTGATTGACCAACTACAATCTTTCATCCCTGTACTTGATCCCTCCATGAGTCGCTTAAATTGGTCAACTATGGTAATGCGAATCTCATGATCACGTGGTCACGCAACCCACAATCAAGATTGAGATCTGATCCCGGAAAGCTGAAATAGGTCTGATAGGAGTGTGACACAATGAAAACTTGCCCCAAGGCACCAACACTATTGGATTGAGTAGAATGACGCCACGAAGCCAGTTAATCTTCGATAAGTCAGATTCAGTTCGTTCAAGAACTGAAGAATGCAAGAATCACTCTCACACGTTAAAACTGAAAAATTCAGAAGTAATTATCATCAAAGCTGCCGAAATTTTGGCTTACATGAGTTTAAATAGTTCTTGAAAAGTTAACCCTAATGGACCCCTTCGGTGGACTTAAATGAGGTCCACTTAAAACTGACCCAAAACCCTAAACTGAAAAACCCATAACTTAATCCAAACAAGCCTTGGATCCTAATTGAAAACAAAGTATTAATTAAGCCCAAACAAGCCTTGGGCTGTAGCTAACAAAATAAAACAAAGCCCATAATATTAAATTCATGTTCTGTCATGAGAAGAAGAGAAAGAAGTAAAATATTATAGAACTGATTCAAGGCTTATTTATATCCTTCCATGCAACCCCTTAATCCTAGAAATAAAAGGAAAAGGTAGCCACTCATGTTGTTTCCAAGTTGTAGAAGGATTCTTTTGTTTCCTTTGCTGTCCTCACCTCATGGCCCAAATAAGGTTATGTTGGACCCCTCTTGCACATGGATAAGATGTACTAGGGTCTCCTCTTGATACTCTAATGGACCTTTCAATTCTGACTTGGTTGAAACATTCAAAACCAATGCATTCAATGCCTCTTTCAATGCCTTTGTCTTGGACTGAGTCATTGGACCATTTGAAACATGTAATGGGTCCTTGCTGGTGTTTCTAGGCTGGTCCACATCATATGGAAAGCCGTAAAAAGCTTAGATTGGATTTGAGTCTT
>Ga0325411_1007582_pt1 | contig 11819 bp, 3 predicted proteins | sample PopdelMetagenome_13_FD_206181 | JGI IMG/M metagenome (GOLD analysis project Ga0325411, IMG submission 206181) | Populus deltoides microbial communities from Bellville, Georgia, United States - Xylem-PdIQD-R4 | ecosystem: Host-associated > Plants > Phyllosphere > Stem > Wood/Secondary xylem...
CGTACACGTAACGGAAGTTGGAATCTTGATATACGTGGCAGGGTCAGACTTATTCAAGATACCAAACGAAGTATTTGACCATTTTTAAATCCAGGTTAGGGTGAAATTTTGTGGAATGAGATGATGACCAACTTTTTGGTGAAGTCAAGAGGCCATTCGATTCTCCAAAGAAGATGAAGTCGAGAGGGATTTGGGTGGAGATGTATGGCGTAAAGAAGACCGTAGATGAGTTTTATCCACGGGTCAATGCCATTTTCTCTTTTAAATTCATTTCTGCTGGTGTTTGCTGGAAGGCATTGTCTGCCCAGAAGGGTTTTCAGCAGACAAACGTCAGGGCCAGAAAAGAAAAAAAAACGAGCAATTACCATTTTTTTTATAGCGATTTCTGATCAATAAGCAATCATAAATCATGCTTCAAGGAGGGGGGGGGGGGGGGAAGGGCATGACTGATTCAAGGATCTGTTTGGTTTTTTTCTTGAAGAAAGGGGAGCAATATATATGTTCATCTGCCACGCAGGCAAGGCACTGGATCGAATAAGAACCTTCAAGCCAGCAAATATATCAAAGTTGCAGTAGCAAATTAGCATTCATAACCTAGCTTAAGCTGTTGCATGAACTAATTTTATCAATTTAATTAGATAAAATAAAAATGCATTCTTGAAAATAATATTATATTAATATCTGACACTATCAAGCCTTAGCTAACCTAACCAACTTTGTTGTTGAAAAGGTAATTTATTACTGGACCATGAGATGACAATAGTAAGTAAATAAAAGTGCAGTCAATTTCTGGACAGGGACAGGTGACAATTTTCCGGCTTTCTCATGCTGACAAGACTGTATACATTATTCAGATTCGTCCTTGGATGGTTCTTGCTGTTTTTCTTTGCAGCAGACAAGCAGAGAGGAAGAGAATAAAAAAAAAAAGAGGTACAGTGAATCATAAGGTTCCTTTTCCTTTGTTTTTCCTCCGTTAATTTTGATTCTGTGATCTGAAATCGAAGAGTTCATCGTCCCATTAATTATGCATGGACATTTTAAATAATCCCCCCCTCTTTTTTTTAGGGTTTTTTGAGCGTCAAAGATCGTTTTTACGTGCCCAGCTGCAAACACATGTAGAGCACCCAAGCTTCTTTAGTTTTAGAGTGAGATTTGAGAGAAGTTATCCAGCAAATTACAAGTATTTTATTAACTCAAGAGTTGCTAAACTATACGATAAACTAAAGGGTACGAATTTAAGATTTTAATTATGACCTTCAGGGGACAAAAACAAATGTTTCCTGCATGGACCAGAGCACAAAAATATTCTTCCAGAGTATTGGAATCTTGAGGAAATATTTTTATGCATTGTTTAAATTAAGTTTGGATTAATTAGTAAAACAGTGAGAAGCATTAATAAATTGATTGCGCCAGAAAAATTATTTTGTTAATTTCCGGGGAATGAGCTCTCCCTTTCTCGAGAGTAAAAATTGGATCATACATAAACTTTTTCCGGCATGTCATTGATTGAGAAATAAAATCAAACTAAAGAGCACATGAAATTAAGATAAAATCAAAAGTTTGAGTGCGCTAAACCGTCCTGATTATCAAGAAGCTTCGTACAAATTTCTTCAAATTAATAATGTGTTAAACGAAGAAAAATAGGATAGGAGTTATAAGTTTTTTTCAATGTTATTAAACTCATGTTGCACCGCGTTCTACAAAAAATTAATTTTTTACTTAAAATTAATTTTTTATATATTTTGAATTGTTTTGATATACTGATTTAAAAATAATTTTTTAAAAAGATATCATTTTGATATATTTCAACACGAAAAACACTTTAAAAAATAATCATAACCATATTTCCAACCAGATTTTCAGCTAGCAAGTTGAATATTCATGACCCGCTTTACTCTTGCGAATAAAAAAAATCAACCTACAATATTTGACTATTAATTTATGATCATAATTAGGTTAAAAACCGTTGATTTTTAAAATGACACCATCTTGGTGTTTAAAAGCAATTGGTGAGCATGATCAGTTAATCTTCAAAGTTTATACAGAAGAGAATAATAAATAAATAAAATAGAATTTGTTTTATATTTTGAAGTACCAAAAATCTTCACCAAAACCAAAATACTAGCAGAGAATAATCTCAACGAACAGGAACAAGGAGAAGAAAATAAAGTTGTTCTTTAATCTTATCATTACCGTTGAGATTGATTTTCAAATTTTTTTTTAAAAAAGGCCCTGATTTTCCTTTCATCTGACTAGACTTTTTCTGTTCTTACACCAACAGTTCTGTGAGCTGGATAATCAGTGAAAGTAAATCTCCAAGAGATGACAATTTCCATCTTGAAGTCTTATAAAACTACTGTAATTAAAACTTGGAAATTAAGGTAAAGAGAGAGATTAAATTAAGTTGTTATTATAAGGTTTTAAGTTGATTGCCGAGTCATTAGAAAAAGACATGGAAGCAGTTGGATTAGACAACCTGTTTTTGGAAATAACACTTCAAAATCCAAACTTTTTCATTTCCAATTTAGGCTATTCATGAGATTAATGAATTGAAAGATTATTACAATTGCAATTTGCTTGATAGGTAGTGGCTGTCCGTATTATCAAAATCTGTTGGCTAGTCACTAACAAGCTTGCCAGATTAATTGTTAATGTTATAGTATGAGAGCTCAGAATCAAGCTGTCGATTCGCCATTGGAAGTTGAGACTCTAGCTAGACCAGTGATGCAAAATGTACCCGTGATCAAGCTTTTCCATGCCGAGATTAAGGTAATGTTTATTTTCATTTAACTTGTTTTTTTAAAAAATTATTATTTTTATTTTAAATTATTTTTTGATGTTTTTAGATTGTTTTGTGTGCTTGTGTTAAAAGTAAATTTTAAAAAATAAAATAAAATATTTTTTAATATATTTTAAAACAAAAAATATCTTTAAAAATATCCGTTGTTATAAAATCAAATAGTATCCAAGAACATGTTTTCTAGTGTAGTGGTTTATACATGTTGTGTTTCTAAATATTATAGATAAGGTGGATGCTACTATACTTCAAGATAAGTATCAATAATTTGTTTTGGATTATTTAAATTTAATTTAATTCAAAGGTGATAACAAAAATTCATGATTGGAATCATTCTAAATATTAAATATTAAAATCAAAACTTTTTTTTTTAATGGTAAAAGTAAATTAGCGGTTAATCTCTCTGATTTCTTACATTAAAGAGCATAAATTAATATTAAAACTAATTATTTTTTTAAACAGTATAATAAAATTCAATTACTACAGTGACAAATTGATTTCAATCTGTCTATAAAAGTTTATTTAGTGTAATTGTGGTAACACTATGGCATCTTACCTCTTACTTGATATTTATTTGGTTTTTAATTAATAATATATTTTTGTATCATACAGGCACAGTAAAAATTGTATAGTTTTTTTTTTTGTCATTCATGTACCTCTATATTGAAAAGAATAAATAGTGTGAAAATCCGATTTGGTCCTTCAGGTAACTAGCCTAAGTAGGTTACTGAAGAGGGGCCACTGGGCATGCACTGATTGATTACTGGGCATGATTTCAATTACGATAGCGAAAGCAATTAAGAAAAAATACGAAATAAAAAAACCATTAACTGATGTGGAGGTGGAAACTGCAACTGCCCACCCACTTCTCTGAGAGTGACACGTCGTTGTTAATTATTATTTGTGCATTAAGCAAATGCCAATTGGCACATCATTTGCCACGTATTAAAAAATGAAATTAATCGATTGGCCCTCTTAGTCAAACCATTATGTAATTCTGCTTCGAGAAAATATAATCTCGATCGTCAGCGAAGTCTGCTCTTTAAATTAAATTATCCCCTACTTCACTGATTATTAATGAGCCCACTTTGATCATGGATTAGTGTTGATAACATATATGTGTGTGTGTGTGTGTGTGTGTGTGTGTGTGTGAGAGAGAGAGAGAGAGAGAGAGAGAGAGAGAGAGTATATATTAAAGGATAAAATTATAAATGTTATAAATACATGTATATTATATTAATATTGAGATATATACAGATAATATTGGATTCAAACAAATATAATTGTTGTACTTTTATATCTATATATCACAAATATACAAAATTAGATCAGGTTTGGCTCAAGTTTTAGATAGAGTTTGACGATATTTATATCATATATATTATATATATTATTTATTGAGTAAGGTAACCACAAAAAAACCCATAAATTCAAGTTGATATCCATTAAACTCGAATTAAATTGGTATTCCTACAACTGCCTATGCACGAATGGTAATTTATGATCTAATCACACGATATTGATATACTTATTTTGTCGCGGGTTATAATTTTATTTTAAAAAATACTGGATGTGCATGTTGCTTTAATGTGTTCTTTTTACATAAAAAATTCAAAGTTTAATTGAAAAGCATATAAAAGCAACATCAAGATATTACATGACATAAAATGAGACACGTATTCGATTGTATTTCCTAAATTTATTTATTTAAACAAGTAAGAGATAACTCACACCCTAATAAACTCATAACTTAAAAAATAAATACAAATAAAACTGACTAGATAAACTCATGTCATAAGAAGTATTATGCAAGGCCAGACACGCCAACAATGTAATTTAAAAACTAATATTTTTTATTTTAAAAAATAAACTTCATTTGTATAGAAAAATATCAACAAACTTGAATAATACCTTGAAGAATAAAATAGAAACAAAACAACTAAAAAAAATTATATTAAAAAAATACATGCAAAAATCGTGACTTATGTCAAGAGACCAGGATAAATTTATAGAAAAAACTTGACAATAATCACAAAACCAATACTAAAAAAAATTGATCCAGAACATTAAGATCGTACAAAATAGAACTCCTAACAAATTAAATGTTGAAAGATAAAATTAGAAAAACAAATTACATCAAAGGATAAAAAAAATTGAAAGTGAGAAAAAAACACTAATTAAAAGAATAAGAATTTTCAATTGAAGGGTTTAATAGAATTGAAAAATAGTTTTAATAAAATGAAAAAACAAAATCAAAAGAATGAGTGTTAAATTGAAAAAAAAAACAATAAAAAATTTGATTGAATGATGAAATTAAAATAAAGAACTTCAACAAAAGTGTCAAGTGCAAAATTAAAAATTAAAATAAATAAGGACCGGAGTGAAAAGCCAAACATGTGAGAAATTGCAATTGAATGACTAAATTGAAAAAAACAAAAACTTCTATAAATGAAAAGGACAACAGACAACCAACTATTTGTCACACACACTGCCTGAATGATGTAGACGCCATACACGCACTGGGATGTGCCAAGCATACCCTATCAGCTTCAATAATAAAAAAATCAAGAAAAAATATGAAAATACCAAAATACCCTAATGACCTCGATAATTACATAAAATACTAATATAAAAGTATAAAAATACTCTAAAATGCTAAGCTTATGTTTTATCTCTTCAATGCTAAATAAGTATTTGCACTGTATAGTAGAATCTGAAACACCCTTAACTAACATCACAATAAAGGACAAATTCATATTTTTATTGTTAAGATGTTTATGCAAAGTTAAGAGAACTCTTAGTCAATAATTTTATTTTTTGTTGATTTTGAAAGGGAAAAAATATTTTTACCGTGAAAGAAAAAGAAATTAACATTTCTACTGAAGAAGCTATTTTTTTTTTCATAAGGTATAAAATGTAATTTTATTATAGTCCAAGATATATTTTACCTTGGATTGATGAACTAAAACACCCATGCTATTAAATTTTTTATGTAATCAAGAGATTTTAAATTTAAGATTTTTATATAAGAAAAACGCATTTAAGACTTCTAGTAATGGTAATAAAAGAAATTTTACCATTTCTCGTACAAATATTATCCATCTCGCTTTGTTAACATTTACAGAGCTCATCAATGGAGTTCAAAAATTAAGGTTGAGTATTTTGTTAGAAGGAACATAAGTTTTTTAGACAGCAGAATTTGAAGTTGAGACATGGCAGGGCTCACATTATCTGGGCCTTCAGTCACTGTTTTTGGTCCATAGCTCAACCAACCATCCTTGGACCAGGACCACCCATGTTCTTCCTATTGCTCTGTCGCCCTCGGCCTTTATTACAGGTCGCCCGTTCTTTTGCTTGCACGCTTGTCAACCTTAAATACAAGGCTCATAGCAATATCCCACGTTAATTAATTGTTACTATTATAATTGTCCGTCTCAAATTATTTTTTTTAAAAAATTAAGAGTATGGAGTTTTTTTTTTTTTTGATAATATCATTAAATTTAATTAAGTAGTTCGATTTTAAAATTTATCAACTCAGCTCCTTACCTATCTCTAGTTTTGAAATAAATTGCGATAATCATATAAAAAATAAGTTAAAATAAATTATTAACTCTAAATCTCAATAAACATATTATATAAGAATCAGATTAAAAAATAGATCAATAACCAAATGAAAAAAAAGAATCAAAATACAAAAAAATAAACCAACAACATTGTGGATTACTGTTGTAATCCATAATGGTAATTGTTTACCCACACTTTTCAGGAGTGTTTGAGAATATAGTAGTGGTTGCTTTTCAAAGTTTTTTTTCTCGGAAATGCATTAAAATAATATGTTTTTTTCATTTTTTACCAATAATTTCTTATATCAACACATCAAAACGATCCAAAAATAATTTTTTTTAAGAAAATACAAATTCAGATTTTTGGGAAACACTCTTTCAACTGCATTCCCAAATAGTCACTTAACTTTACACTTAATTAGAAAAAAAAATACCTTGCTTAACTTGCGAACCAAGATAATCAGAGTTACCTTACCAAAATTGAAAACATGGTCGGAAAACAAAAAATACAATGGATTATTTTTTCAATTCATAATCAGCTTTATACTTAATTATTTTTAATTTTAGATTTCGAATTATATGATCGGAAGATATTTTTATGTATTTCAAAAGAATAATTTGAAGTACATGATTCAAATATGAATTCCAATAAATTCATAAGATTTAGTTTTCATGATATGTTGATTGAAGTTTACTTATTAAATGATATATAAACAAGATAAGAATTTATAAAATCATGATTTAAGCATCATCTCCTTCGGATATGCAACAGCGCAATCATTCCCATTTCCCTCCCTCGTTTTGTAATCACAATTATTAAATCTGATGTGGCTCGGTGTAGATTAGATTTTAAAGAAATTCAACTTGGAATTAATTTTGTTTAACCACGTCAATATAACAGGTCAATCGACAATTTGATGAAAATCTAGATTGATTTATTTTAAAAAAAAATCTTCACAACAAACTTTATTTTATGTTATCTGTTTTTTTTTTAAATATTGCCGTTTTATATTGACTCGATCATTCATTCTAATATGTAATCCATGTATGCTCGTAAGCCACCGGCCAAACTGATGGTTTTTATTTTAATTAATATATGTATCGAGTTGACTGTATAATTGTGTGATGTTTATTTGACTCTCTTAAAAGAATGGGTGCAATATCTATGTTATTAAAACAAATATTTTTCTGAAGGATTAACACTGTTGGCGTGTAGAAAGAAAGAAAGAAAAACCCTTCTTATAGAAATTAAGAAATTTCTCAATACACAAACAAATAGCGGTATTGTTACCACTATTTACATTGAACAATGAATGAAAGAATAAAAGAATTGCTGTATCTTTGAACAAACTGTGCTGTTGAAAAAAACAAAAAATACTGTTTCGGTTTCAAACTTTGCAACAAATCATGGGCCAGTGATCTATGTGGATTTAATTAGAAGCACCTCTGTCACCTTGGCCACCGCCTCCAGGAACCACCGTGCGAACCTTGAACCTCTCGAGCCTTAATGGCGATTCACCTCCATTTCTCGAAGGTGTTCTTGGTGAGCCAACACTCAAGCTCCTTTGCAAGCATAATGCCCTAGTCTTGAATTCACAAGGTTTTTCTACGTATAAATTGATGCTACCAATTTTCTTGAACATCCCCAGAAATTCATCATGTAACTCTGGAAATAATTTCTTGAAAACTTCCCTTCTTCGGAAAAACAATTCTCTAAAGAATCCTAGCAACATGAGGAACCTGGAATCAATGGATTCCCATGCCTTGTCCTGATTTCTATAGCATTTATCACTAATATCACCATACTTTTGCTGGTACAGACCACTTTCCAACAGTGACAAATCGTCATATGTGCATAAAAAAGGAGAATCACTGGAGCTTGATGCCATGGAATCTGCTGTATCACACCTTGGATAACCAAACTGATAAATATCCAGTTCAGGACACACCAAGGGAGCGTCACGATGATTGCCCTGATCAGACATGATCTTAATGTTAGAACTTGGAAGACGTTGAGATAACAAGATCGAGCAAGATGTAATTCTGGAGATGAGATAATGGAAGAGATTGCTTTGGTTTTTGATGGATCTGTGAATGGCTAGAGAGGTCTTGCTGGGGTGTATATATAAGAGGGAAAAATACCTGTTCAGCAATCAAGGATAAAGTCATCAGATTATGCTAGCTAGGAGTATGTCAACTTGATTAAGATACGCGTGCTGACTTTCCTGTTCTTCCCCAGATAATCGTAGATGGAGTGACAACGAACAACAAATCAAGTTTTGACAGCCAAATCCTGACCATCGTTCCCAGAGAAAATACACGGTCAACTTTATTTTGTGAAGGAGTTTTTCACTTTTTTGTGGTCAGATTCTTGTAAATTATTTTTATAATAAAATTAGAAGTTTGTAAAATTAAATATTAATTTTAAAAATATTTATTTGAAATTACAATAATTCTAAAAAAATGAATAAAAATAAGCTATGAATTTCATTTCTCTACTAGTTTAATATTGAATAAGAATGAAACAATAACAGAAACAATTAGAAATATTAAAGTATCAAAAACTAAAAAAAAATTATATCACGGGTAAACATGTAAAATATATGAATTGAGTAATTTATTTTTATGATAAAATTAGATACTTGTAAAATTAAGTATTAATTTTAAAAATATTTATTTGAAATTACAATAATTCTATAGAAAGTGAAATAAAAATAAGCTATGAATTTCATTTTTCTACTAGTTTAATATTGAATAAGAATGACACAATAACAAAAACAATTAAAAACATTAAAGTATCAAAAATAAAAAAAAAATTATATCAGGTTTGATGGGTATACCTGTTAAATCTGTGAATTGAGTAACTTATTTTTATGATAAAATTAGATGCTTGTAAAATTAAGTATTAATTTTAAAAATATTTATTTGAAATTACAATAATTTTGTAGAAAGTGGAATAAAAATAAGCTATGAATTTCATTTCTCTATTAGTTTAATATTGAATAAGAATGAGACAATAACAAAAACAATTAAAAACATTAAAGTATCAAAAACTAAAAAAAAATTATATCAGGTTTGATGGGTAAACCCGTTAAATCTGTGAATTGAGTAACTTGGGTCATATTAAACCGGGTAATGGACTCTTTTGTGATTAATAATTTTTTTCTTCTAAATTATTATTTATTTAACTATATAATAACAAAAATACACGATAGTATAATCGAGTATCAAACCAATATTAAGATATTTTTTTAACATTATGATAATCTTATAAAAAGCTAAATGAAATAAATTATAAAACTCAATTCTAAATCAGTTCAATATCAAAGTATGAAATGAAAAAATAAATGTAAAATAAAAGGAGAAAAGTTAAATTCAACAAACCCTTCAATAGATCCATGGGCTTTTTAAAATTTAATAACAAGTTTTTTTAAAAAATATTTTTTTTAATTACATGATAAAAAAAATAAACATACACATTATCGAGTTCGAATAGAAAAAAAAAAGATACCTTGCTAAACCCACAAATCAGGACAACTAGAGTTACCTCGCCAAACTTACAAACTGAGTTATTAACTTCATAAAGTTTAATAACTTAGTTTTTTTTTGAAATAATTTTTTATTTAACTAAACTTTTTAAAAAATAAATCATACGGTAATGCTAGAATATTTTTTTGATACCAACCAAATGTTGAGAATCTGAGATAGTTTTTTTTTTTTTTTATATGTGATAACCATACAAAAAACAAGTTCAAATAAATTATCAACACTAAATCCTCGTAAACACATCATATAAGGACCAAATAAAAAAAATAATAACCAAATTAAAAAAAGAGGTCAAATACCAAAAAAAACCCAATAACATTGTGGATTATTATTGTAATCCATAGTGGTAACTGTTTCCCCAAACCTTTCAGTGGTGTTTGAGAATATGGTAACAGTTGTTTTTTAAAGTGTTTTTTGCTCGGAAATGCATCAAAATAATATATTTATTTTTTATTTTCTAATAATTATTTTTTACATCAACACATCAAAACGATATTTCAAGAAATAAAAAAATAATTTTTTTAAAAAAATTCAGATTAAAAAAAAAACGATTTCAACCGCATTTTCAAATTGTCACTTAGCTATACACTTAATTAGAAAATGAAAAAAAGATACCCCACTAAACTCGTGAATCGAGGTAACTAGAATTACCTCGCCAAACTCGTAAACTGGGTCATTGACTTCGCAAAGTTTAATACCCTAGTTTTTTTCAAAATTATTTTTTATTTAACTAAAATGTTCTAAAAATAGATTATATGGCGGTGAGATATTTTTCTAATAGCAACTTGATATTGAATTTTTTTTTTTGATATCGAGATAATCATATAAAAAATAATTTAAAATAAATTATCATTTCTAAATCCCCGTAAACATATGATATAAAGAGTAAATTAAAAAAAATTAATAACTAAAGAAAAAAAGGGTTTAACATAAAAAAACACTGTAGATTATTATTGTAATTCACAATGAACTTTATATTTTTAAAATTTTTTTTATCTTGTATTATTATTATTGAATGATATATAAACAAGATAAGAATTTATAAAATCATGATTTAAGTATTATCTTCTTCGGATATGCAACAGCGCAATAATTCCCTCCCTCGTTTTGTAATCACAATTATATATTAAATCTCATCTGTCTTGGTTTAGATTAGATTTTAAAAAACATTCAAGTTGGAATTAATTTTGTTTAACCCGGTGAATATAACGGGTGATCAATCGACTATTTGATGAAAATCTAGGTTGATTTATTTTTAAAAAACTTCAAAACGACTTTATTTTATGTTGATTTTAATTTTTTTAAATAAAATACTGCCATTTTATATTGACTCGGATCATTCATTCTAATTCTAATATGTAATCCAAATATGCCCGTCAGCCACCAGCGAAACTGATGGTTTTTATTTTAATTAATTTCTGTATCGAGTTGACTGCACAATTGTGTGATGTTTATTTGACTCTCTAAAAAGAATGGGCCAATATCTATGTTATTAAGAAAAAATAAAAATCCTGAAGGATTAACAGTGTAGGCGTGTAGAAAGAAAGAAAGAATAACCCTTCTGATAGAAAGAAATTTCACAATACACAAACAAATAGCGGTATTGTTACCACTATTTACATTGAACAATGAATGAAAGAATAAAAGAATTGCTGTATCTGTGAACAAACTGTGCTGTTGAAAAAAACAAAAAATACTGTTTCGGTTTCAAACTTTGCAACAAATCATGGGCCAGTGATCTATGTGGATTTAATTAGAAGCACCTCTGTCACCTTGGCCACCGCCGCCAGGAACCACCGTGCGAACCTTGAACCTCTCGAGCCTTAATGGCGATTCACCTCCATTTCTCGAAGGTGTTCTTGGTGAGCCAACACTCAAGCTCCTTTGCAAGCATAATGCCCTAGTCTTGAATT
>Ga0325411_1007583_pt1 | contig 11819 bp, 5 predicted proteins | sample PopdelMetagenome_13_FD_206181 | JGI IMG/M metagenome (GOLD analysis project Ga0325411, IMG submission 206181) | Populus deltoides microbial communities from Bellville, Georgia, United States - Xylem-PdIQD-R4 | ecosystem: Host-associated > Plants > Phyllosphere > Stem > Wood/Secondary xylem...
TCGGCCCTCCAAAAGGGACAGGAGAACATATAGACTGGATTGTTTCAATGATCAGTTTGTTCTTATCCTTCAATGCAAGTTGAATAGAAGAATGAGCTTTGTATTAATTAATATGCTCAGGGTATTGGAGGACATGTTTTTGACGACGTTAAAAACTTGGGACGGAAAATTCTGGTTTGTATAATTGTATCAATTTGCGTTACATATAATAAGTCTCGTTTCCTTTATTTTCTTATTATTCCACATGAGTTGTATTATTTATTTACTTATTATGTAATTGAGTTTTTTATTTTTTGGTATAATATTGGATTTGGCTACACATACACACGCAGGAGTAGTTAAAATTCCCACTCTCAAATTCTCCCTCTCAATGCTTGATGGTCGCCGGAATGGAGGCTTCTCTTGATTAGCCTACCTTTAAATGATGCTATCAAGGTAAGTTGAAGTTAAGCTGATGTTATTATAACTGTTACTTTTGCTATAAATAAGATCTTTTGGCCTAGAATATTTAATGGTTAAGCAATTATGAGATAAACTAGATAATTTATCACGCAACATAGCACGTTAGATTATTTATTTTTAATGTAAAAAAATATTTAAAATTATTAACGTGTTTTTCTAACTAATTTAATAGTAAAAAATAAAATGAAAAAAAACAATTAAGAAAAAACAAAGTTAACCTTTACCTTTGTCACACGTCACCCGCGCGGCATAGTTTGATGATTTTTCATTTCGTTTACTTGATTTGTTGGGAGTCATTACCTAATATTTAATTGAGGATTACTAGGAAACCCGGATACACTGATCTTGTCAGAGATTTACGGGTAAGAAATTGGTTGTGATTAGAAAGGTATTAACACCTCTAATGCACCCTACCTAAGATAAGCTGCTTTGTAGCTTTGATATGATTTAAAAAATAAAATATTAGCCAAATTCTAAAACTTTAATAAATCAGTTATTAAATACTAGAATATATGAAGAAACATATTCTTATATTTTCATGGAAAATACAATATAATTTTATTTGTCCTTCATATACTTGAGCATATAAATTAAAACATTAAATTCATTTTTTTTATCTTTTTGATTCAATAACATACATATAAAAAAAAATTTCAAACACACACACATCTTTTTTTCTATTTTTTTACCCCCATTTACATGTTTCGAATCACAAATATTTAAAATAAACCAAACAAACATATTACACTAATTAAAAATTACAAAATAGCCCCTAAAAATCTGAGAAAACTGTTGGGAAGTCTTCTGAACCACCGGAACAGTGCCAATGCGTCTTCTCCACGCGCCGGCACCACTGGCGGCACGTGGGTTCATGCGTCGCCGCGGGCACATCCTGAGAGATGGGTGGATCTAAGTCGTTTTCTCCTCCTCTCCCTTTCTGCACCGGTGGTGGGAAGTAACGTCACCCGCAAAGCCAAGAAAACGCAACAAGTAGTGGTTTTTATTTTGTTTTCTCCTTCTTAGATTTGCTCCTGGTCTTCTTTCTTCCCCTTGGTTTTATGTTCTTTCCTTCTTCAGGTGGCAGACCTTGCGACTTAGGAAGGAGTGCTGGAGGCCGGAGCTGTGGGTGCAACCGTGCGTGGGGGATGAGTTGCTGCAGGGTTTCAATGGAGGTGGGGGAAGCTGGAGATGGCACCTATTTTGGTTGCTACAGCTGAGATTGAAGGGGGAAACAGACGCTGCTGATGGGGAAGGAGACGTTGTTGCTAGCCGGTTGGTTGGAGATCTGTGAGATGGCTGGGGAGGGAGGCCAATGGAAGGGAATAGCTGGGATGGAGAGTAAGGGGTTGTCTTAAGGTCGGCGGTTTCTGTGAGTCTGCAGCAAGGAAGGAAATGCAGGGGATGGTTGTCTCGTGGCTGAGAGAGGGGAAGGAGGCTCTGTGGAGCTGTTCTGGGGTTATGGAAAGGCACTGGAAATGGGAAGGGAGAGTGAGGGGGAGCGGTCGGTTGGCTTCTGTTTTCTTCTTTTGCAAAGGTAAGGGGTGGCCAGCCCACTCACTCACACTAGTCTATTTTCATGGGCGACCTGCCCATACATACTCAAAGTGGTCTATTTTCAGGAGCGACCAGCCCACACACTCACACTGGTCTATTTTCACGGGTGACCTATCCACTCATACTCACTTTGGTCTATTTTCAAGGATGACCTGCCTTTTTGATTGGGTTTACCTGAGATCCCATCTGGCGATCTAACAAGAATCAAAATCGGTATGTAGCTCGATCAACCTGAAATCCCATCTAGCGATTCCGTTTAACCAAAGCTAAATTCTGCGTGATTAAGCTAAACTGAGATCCCTTTGCCGATCTCCTTTAACCAGAACCAAATTCATGTGTATGGTTAGGCTAAACTGAGATCCCTTCGCCGATCCCCTTTAATCAGAATCAAAATCCTTTGTAGTTAGGCTAAACTGAGATCCCTTCGCCGATCCCCTTTAACTAGAACCAAAGTCTGTATGTGGTTAGGCTAAAATGAGATCCCTTTCATTGATCCCCTTTAACCAGAACCAAAATCTGTGTGTGGTTAGGCTAAACTAAGATCCCTTCGCCGATCCCTTTTAACCAGAACCAAAGTCTGTGTGTGGTTAGGCTAAACTGAGATCCCTTTCGCCGATCCCCTTTAACCAGAACCAAAATCATGTGTGTGGTTAAGCTAAACTAAGATCCCTTCGCTGATCCCCTTTAACCAGAACCAAAATCCTTTATAGTTAGGCTAAACTAAGATCCTTTTGCCAATCGCTTTTTAACCAGAACCAAAGTCTGTGTGTGGTTAGGCTAAACTGAGATCCCTTTTGCCGATCCCCTTTAACCAGAACCAAAGTCTGTGTGTGGTTAGGCTAAACTGAGATCCCTTTCGTCGATCCCCTTTAACCAGAACCAAAATCCTTTGTAGTTAGGCTAAACTGAGATCCCTTTCGCCGATCTCCTTTAACCAGAACCAAAGTCTGTGTATGGTTAGGCTAAACTAAGATCCTTTTCGCCGATCCCCTTTAACTAGAACTAAAATATATGTGTTTTGGCTAAACTAAGATCCCTTTGCCGATCCTCTTTAACTAGAACCAAAATCTGTGTTTTGGCTAAACTGAGATCCCTTTCGCCGATCCTCTTTAACCAGAACCAAAGTCTGTGTGTAGCTCGGTCAACCTGGAATTCCATCTGACGACTCCTTTCAACCAAAGCTAAAATCTTCATGTTGTGGTTAACCTGAGATTCCTTCTAGCAATCTCCTTTAACCAAAAAATATGTTTCTTCTTCAAGATGATGGGGTTCGAATTGAAGACTCTTCTTCGTTGATCTTCTTATTTCTTTGAGATTTCCCTAATGTTAGGTTTTATCTCATCTTCCTCCCATTCCAGGGTCAAAACCATGATTCTTTGTTGTTCATCAACTCAATGATTCTTTTTTTTTTCCCAATCTTGTTGGACTATATTGAGGATTTTTCCTGCTACAAATCAAAAATATATTCAATGCTTCGATGTTAGATGACATGCATCATCCTTACCTGAATTGATATATAGGTCCCCCCCTCATCGATGTTCCATCATCACAGGGTGCCTTTGTTTGTTATTCAAAGCTTTCTTTATTCTTTCAATGTATTGGTTCATTCGTGTGCTAGCCTTCCACTCAGATGTAAGTGCCGTGTCTATCGTGGGCTGTCCATGATGATTACTGCTCTCGTTGCTTCTCAAGCTTGATCATGCTTCCAAGTGTGGCGTTGCTCGATTCATCATAGAGGAGTTGAACAAATCATCCATCTTCTAGATTCTCTCAAGAATTGTCCTTTGATTGGTTGCGCGTGTTTTGCCAACACCCATCAAGATGTTTTCTAGTGTTTAACCTGATTTTAGATTGTCAATCAATCATGGACTTGCCCCCAATTGAAACAATACTCTTCAAGTATATGTTATCATCAGTCTTCTTGAAAACTATCAAATCATCCAGACATGCATCTCATAGCTTGCAGTACAAAGGCTCATGGTTTTATGCTCAGTATTCTTCTCAATAGATTCCTCTTAACTCTTCTAATCAGTTTGTGAAAAGAAATGTCTCGACCTCATTAATGATGTTGCTTTTATCACCCAAACTCATGTGGTGAAGTGCACAATTGGCTTCAAAACGAAATGTCCCACAGTTAGTCTACAGGGTGGGTGCCTTTCCAACATTCATTCAATGTAGTCATGTGATAACATCTGTCGATAACCATGTTTTAAAGGATGATAATATGAAATTATTCTTCAAGTACAACATTGTTCCACAGTCAGTCTTGGTGGTGTGCATCTTTTCTCCATTCAATTACATTCATTCGTGTATCCTCATCGATCGATAGCCATGTTTCAAAAGATAATGATATGAAAATGTCCTTTAGGTACATCTTTGGTCCACCATTTGTCTTAGTGGTGTGCACATCTTTTCGATATTCATTCAAATGCAACTGTATACCCACATCGGTCTATAGCCATGTTTCAAAAGATGATGATATGAAGATGTCCTTCAAGTACATCTTTGTTTTCTCGATTGTTGTCAAGGTTCACTAAATTATGTACTATCTTAGAAAATAGTGCCCCCAGTATGATCTGAATGTGCTCGTTCATTGATTATCTTTCTTTAAACACCATTGTCTTCAGTTCACTAATTCATCATTTAATCATCTTTCATTGCCTCGTAGCTGTTCTGAATACTGCTTATTTTTTCCTTCTCAGGGTCCATTGTATTGCTCTCGGCTGCTCAACTTTTCAAGGAGTGTCGAGGAGCGTTAATGTCATTTCTATCAAGGATTTCACATACTCAATCAATGTTCTTCTGTGTTCAATAATCTCCCTTGTTTTGAAATCAACTCTCATATTTCAAAGATCATGTCTGTTCAAAGTCTAGTTTGTTGAAATGAAATCAGAGATGTCCTTTTTTTGAAAAGACCTTTTGAAAATCAAGTTTTTTTTTTTTTATCAAATATCTTACACACGTTATTTGAAATATATAGTCCTTTGATTGTCATGTATTTTGAAAACAGAAATTGACCCGTTGTAAGACTAAGATGAACTTTTTTTTCATGGTTCTCTGTATCCATTTTAGATTCTGAATTTGGGTATATCTTTTAATGGTCTGTGATGAGGTGACCTTTTTAGTGAATTTTAAAAAACAAGATGTTCAAGTCAAAACTCAGGTTTTATCAAAAAAGGTTGTTTCTCTTCTTAGCACTTATTTTATCAACATGCATAATAACCAATAGCTTAATTCATGAAGTCACGACTCTTATGGAAAAGCTCTTCAAGTTTTGAGAGCGCCATTTATCGGTTCAAATTGTTGCTTGATTAAAAAGGGCTTTTAAAACCATGTAATGCAGGTTATGGTTCATGGCTATGAAAGAAAAGAATTTCAAAGGCTTAAAAGGTGTTTGAGGATTTCAAAGACCTAGGATCAACATCAAATATTCATCAACTCTTTTTTCTATTGGTGTCTTTGTAGAGGAAACGACATATAGCCTTGTTAACCTCAAAGATCAGACTTCTCTTAATATAAATCATAATGCAAATCCACCTTTCCTTGATGAATAACCAACCTCAATCATCTGATAACATCAGAGGCTTTATAATGGATACCAAAAGTCACGTTTATAGCTTAGTTTTTTTTCTAGTATTGACTTTTGTTGTGTCTTTCCTTGATTGAAATTTCTTTTGCTCTTCCTAGACTTTGATAGGCGTTCTCCTTCCTTTATCTTTGACTTGCTTTTAAGTTAAAGCAATTTCAACTTCTTTTTATTTTTTTTTTCTTATAGCCTTTCTCAAAATTTTCTTATATGTCCCCAGTCTATGTGTTTTCTTTTAGCCCTCTTTCAATCATTGAACTTTTTTTTCTAAGCCTTCCCCTTTATCCATTAATTATATCAATGTCTTCAAAATATCTCTCATTTGCATCCAATGTGGGGTGTGATCCTAGTTAGGGTTTTTATGAAAAGAATATTCTATCCAGCTTAAAATGGAACTACAAGGGATATAATTTTTAAAAAGTGAAGGGATATCAAAGATGGTCTTTTCTCATTTCAAGCAAGGTCGGTTAGAACCGATAAATTTTGACCTTGTCTAGTGTAAAGGTTGGGACTTGTAAGCATCATGATTCACGAGTCCATAACTACTGAAATCCACTACAAGTCATTATGCAAACTGTTAAAACCTAGTTATGTGGTGCGTGGTTCAATTTTGTGTGTGAGCTCAAAATTTATGCGGTAATCTCTTATTGTTTATCATGTCATTTCAACAATCATCGAGTCATTTCTATAATCAAAACACTTTTAATCTTCAGGATTGATTAACCTTTATCGCAGGTTGGAGTTTGATCAAAATATTTTGTCAGAATGAAATGTTAAACATCTGCTGATTTCAAATGAGGTTTTGTTTTATTTTGAAAAGCCAAAAAGACACGTTAGAAAAAAACAATTTATGAAAAAACTATAAAATCTCAAACATATAAAATCAGGACTTTCATGAAAAATATTATTGGGAAATCGTGCCTAAAAAAATACACAAATTGAATCAAGTATGTTTTATTAATAAATAAATATTTTTATCCTTTATTAATGAAGTTAAAAAAATATGCACTATTTTTCAAAATAAAGTAAGTAAAATTTTAAAACATAAAATATAACATGTCTCTCAAGTTAAAGGACTTGAATGTTAATACTATAGTTATTAAACCCGGCTCAGGTTGACCCGGTCAAGGGGCCAGGTCCTGGGTTTCATGGCTAAACCCGGGTCAACTCGGGTCCACCCAGAAAAATTAAAAAATAATTAAAATTTTAATATTTTATATGAAAAAATTAAGAAAAATATCCATGTAAATATAGGTTATACATATTGTAAATAATAAAGTTTAAAAGAATATTTTAAAAAGTTTTTTATCTCACATTTAAAAGATATTATGTTAAACTTTTAAGTTGAAGTATTTAAACCAAAAAAGTTTCTTATCCCACATTGAAAAAACATAGTTTTTTTTCTTGTGAACATAGAGCATAAATACTAATGAGTTTCAAATCTCACATTGAAAAAATATATTTTTTTTTCTTGTGAATATTGAGTATATATACTAATGGGTTTTAAATCTCATATTAAAAAGATACTATGTTATCCTTTTAAGTTGAAGTATTTAAACCAAAAAGTTTTTTATCCCACATTGAAAAAACATAATTTTTCTCTTGGGAACATAGAGTATATATACTAATGGGTTTCAAATCCTATATTTGAAAAAAAAAGATCTGGCCGGTTCTCACCCGAATCACGGGTTGACCTGTCAGCTCGACTCGGTTTGACTGGGTCGTTGCACTGACCATTCTTTTGAAAAATCCAGAGCGATCTAGCTCCCAAGTCTGTCGGGTTCCGGATCAACCTGTCAGATTTGTCCGGGTTTAATAACACTAGTTAATACAGTACTGAGCAGAGATACCTCGTTATTAACAAATTGACGCAACTAATTAAAGCTCAATGGTAGATATACGCAAAACATAATTAACCACTTTTTAGTTCTTACTATTAAAGTGTTCACATGTTGTCACGTGATGTAATAGATATTATAGTAAATATTTATAAGACAATGATTGGATTTATGGTGGAGCAATGTATTGTTTTAGTCAAAACTAGTTACATAACCCGCGCGATGCCGCAGGTCAATGGTTTTTGCATAAAAAATATAAAAAAAAATTAAAATCTAAAAGTATTAGGTCTTTTTGCAAAGCTACACCCAAGAGTTGGCTATAACACCTGACCCCAGAGTAATATTTATAATATTAATAATAATATTAAACTTGCATGATTCAAGTTTAAGTGGGTCTGACTGCAATACCATACCCAATAGTCTTGGATGTGGGTCTGGCTGCAAGGTCATATCATAAAAATATGATAATTAAATAGATTAATTAAAAAGAAAAAAAATAAAAGGAAGAAAAAAATTAATGAAGAAAAAGAAAAAAAATCTGAATTAACTAGATTAACCCTTCAAACCAGGTTAACCTGTCAAACCTTGGATTCATGTCGTGAAAGTTTGATAACTAAATAGAAAAAAAAAATTTGACGGGTTAACACAAAATTAACTGGGCTAACCCGTCAAACCCGGGATCCGTGTCATGAAAATTTGATAACTAAATAGAAAAAAAATTGAACATTAACAAACTAAATTAAACAAAAAAAATTAATGAAAAAGGAAAAAAACAAACAAAAAGACATCAGCATTTTCATTGTGGACTATAGTGTGCAGTCCACAGTTAAAGGCATAAAAACAGCAAAAAACCAAAAAGAAAAAAAAAGAAAAACTAAAGGCATCAGTCGATAACTAAATAGAAAAAAATTTAATACTGATGAACTAAATTAAATAAAAAGAAACAATAAAAGAAAAAAACTTATAAGAAGAAAAAAATAATGAAGAAAAAGAAAAAAAAACCTAAATTAACTGGGTTAACCCGTCAAACCTGAGATCCGTGTCATGAAAGTCTAATAACTACATAGAAAAAAATTTAATATTAACAAACTAAATTAAAAAGAAAAAAAGACATCAACCTTTTTACCGTAGACTGCACTGTGCAGTCCACAGTGAAAGACATAAAAAAAGTAAAAAAAAAAACTAAAAGCTTTAGCCTTTTCACTGTGGACTGCATATAATATTAAAAGATGAAATCGGAAGAACAAAACTAATGAGGAAAAAGAAAAAAAATCTGAATCAACTCGGTTAACCCACCAAACCAGGTTAACTTATCAAACCTGAAATTCATGTCATGAAAGTGTGATAATTAAATAGAAAAATGATTTAATATTAATAAAATAAATTAAAAAAGATTAATGTCGAAACTGGGATCCATGTCATAAAAGTTTGATAATTAAATAGAAAAAAATTTAATATTAAGAAACTAAATTAAAAAAAGACAAAAAAAAAAACTAAAAGCATCAACTTTTTCACTGTGAACTGTATTGTGCAATCCACAGTAAAAGACTTAAAAAGGAAAAGAAAAAAAAAATAAAGGCACACGCCACGGGTTAATTTTTTTTTCTTGCATAAAAAATATCAAAAAGGCTAAGATCTAAGAGTATTGGGTCTTTTTACAAAAATATGCCCAAGAGCCTTTGGTTTAGCTGCAACGCTTGACCCAAGAGTAATATTTATAATAATATTAAACTTACATGACTCAAGTTTAAGTGATTCTGGCTACAACACTGGACTCAAGAGTCTTGAATGTGGGTCTGGCTACAAGGTCGTGTCATAAAAGTGTGATAATTAAATAGATTAATTAAAAAAAACAAAGCAAAAAAACCAATAGAAAGAAAAAAACTAATGAAGAAAAAGAAAAAAAATCTGAATTAACTGGGTTAACCCTTCAAACCAGATTAACTCGTCAAACCTGGGATTCGTGTCATGAAAGTTTGATAAATAAATAGAAAAAAAATTGACGGGTTAACCTGTCAAGCTCGGGATACGTGGCATGAAAGTCTGATAATTAAATAGAAAGAAATTTAACTTTAAAAAACTAAATTAAACAAAAAAACAAAAAAAAATCCAGGTTAACTAGTCAAATCCGGGATCCGTGTAATGAAAGTCTGATAACTAAAAAAAATTAACATTAACAAACTAAAATAAACAAAAAAATTCATTAAAAGAAAAAAAACACAAAGAAAAAAAGCAAAAGAAAAAAAAAACTCATAAAGGCATAAAAAGCAAAATAAATAAATAAATAAAACAAAAAAAATTTAAAAACGAAAAAACAGTTTAGCGTTTCACTGTGGACTACACAGTGAAACACTGAACAGTTTTAGTATATGTTATTAATTAAAAAGAAAATAAAAAAATTCGGGTTAACTCGTCAAATCAGGTTAACCCGTCAAACCCGGGATCCGTGTTATAAAAATTTGATAACTAAATAAAAAAATTAACATTAACAAACTAAATTAAAAAAAAAATTCATTAAAAGAAAAATACACAAATAAAAAAGCAAAAATAAAAAAACCAATAAAGGCATAGAAAACAAAAAAAAACAGAAAAAAATGGGAAAAAAATAAAATGAAAAAAATCGAAAAAAAAGAAGAAGAAGAAGAGAAAAAAATGGGAAAAAAATAGAAATAAAAAAAATGGGAAAAAACAAAAAAAACAAAAAAAATAATAAAAAAAGAATACTGCTCAGCGTTTCACTGTGAACTTGTATAGTGAAACACTGAGCAATTTTAGTTTTTTTTTAATTATCTTTTTTTATCATATTTTTCTTTTGTTTTGAGAATTAAATATTTTTTTATTAGTATCATAATTTAATTTATTGCAAAAAAAATAATGATAGTTAAAAAAAATTATGTTATTGGTGGCTCTAGTGGCAACTAGATAAAGGTCCTGTTACTTCAAAAGAGGCTTGTAAGAATTCTAAGAATTTGAATTAAAAAAAACATTATTTTTTATTCATGTATTTTTTTTTATTTTGATGAAAACATATATTTTTTATTAGATTTTTTTTAAATAAGAACTTATTATAATTATAAAAGCAAGTTTCAATAAAAAACATTAAAAAAATAATTATGAGACGATCATTTATGCACTTGTATAAATAAATATAAGAAATTTACAATAAAAAATATAAAAAATTGATATTATCTTTTTATTAAATATTAATGAGCAATTTTTAAAAAATAATATTTGCATATTAAGTTAATATATAATTATTCATAAAGTAATTATTAATATTATCATAAAAACTCTAATCTTCTTGAAACTATGACATAATTATTTTAATAAATTTATTTAAATATATTTTTATAATAAAATTTAAAACTAAATAATAATAAAAGGGTTAAGGGTTATTTAACCAAAAAAAGAAGAAGAAGAAGAAGCTAGGTATGTTTTGGTCTAAAAGATGGACCCATGTGACTAGTTTTTTTTTCTTTGCTTTTCTCCCTATAACGGATGACTTGTAGTCTGTCTTCTTGATTATTAACATCAAGATCAGCATTTTTGTAATCGGTAAGTCTTTGGCCAAACACTTTATTTTTTTTAAGTGATTTTCTTTTGTCTTTTCTTGATATTAATGAATTAAATGTTATAAAAATAAAGTTTGATATTAAAATATAAAGTATAAGGAAATAAGGATCAAATAATATATAAATTAAAATTTTAAAGACTAAATTGAATTTCTTATGATTTTTGAATAGTATAAATAAAAAAGGGTTTTATTTTTGTTAAATTCAATTCTTATTCTTTTAATTTTTTTAAAATAATAATATCATATTTTATCTCGGATAATTTATCTTTAATTTAACATCGAACACTTTATATACAAATCTAAAGGGAAAATTTGAAAACATAAAATTATATTAACATGAGATTTACAAAGAAATGAAGTTGGATAATCAAAATAAAAAAAAATACACAAAAGAAATGATACTAAAACACTTATCTCTTTTAATTTATCTATAATTATAATATATTATTGCAATGGCTATGATAGCAACAAGATGTCCTTTATTTTCAATCAGCTAATTAAAAGTGATCCTACTGGGCATATGAGTTTTGTCTTCCATCAAAAACGTCACTTGCCAACTCACCCATATCACCAGCTATACCCCTCACCAACCCCCATTTTTATAATAATATTTTAAAGAGTCCAAGTTAGGTGATTAAAACCATCAAAACAACCTCAAAATCTTACCCTAAAGCAGAATTTCTTTTCTTTTCTCTAAAAAGCCAGCATATTTTAGAAAAATATTAGCAAACTAGCTTATATAGAAACGTTTCTAAGTACTCCCAGGACAGTTGGCGCAAAATTCACATCACCGTACTTTGTAAAT
>Ga0325411_1007585_pt1 | contig 11818 bp, 5 predicted proteins | sample PopdelMetagenome_13_FD_206181 | JGI IMG/M metagenome (GOLD analysis project Ga0325411, IMG submission 206181) | Populus deltoides microbial communities from Bellville, Georgia, United States - Xylem-PdIQD-R4 | ecosystem: Host-associated > Plants > Phyllosphere > Stem > Wood/Secondary xylem...
TTATGGGTAGTTGACTCACTTTTCCTAGGATAGTTGCCATAAATACTTCACATGTTTTAGGATTTGAACCAACATTCCATTTGTACTTGTTGAAAGCTTTTAAGCTCTCAAGACACGACATTTGTGAAGTTGACAAAATATGCAGCCTGTATTTGCTTTTCTCACCAAGTCTTTGGACAAATAGGAGAGATTATATTCTAACTTAAAGCAATAAAAAGGTTTTATAGCTTTTTTACTCTCTTACAAATAGTGCACGTTTAGTATTTATAGTAAATCATGCATTCCAAGCTAATTTGGAACATTATTGATCATTAAAGTAGTCCTTCATGCTAAAAAAAAACTTAATTTGTACCATTATCAGGATCATAAAAATGTACACCATCCTCATGATTGAGTGATGTTATAGTTTTGCAAAGTTGTTTTTGACTAATATAAAAGAGTTAAACAATGATAAAAGTTTAACACAGAGGTTATTGAAACCCATGATGGAGGCTGGCTCCAAGTTATTGTACCAAGCTCATTTGGTTTGATTATTCCTTTGAATGGCTAGAACCACCTTAGTGAGGAGTCAGACCTGATTGAAGAGTTGTTGATGCTCTAATAGAGTAGTTGTGCCAACAACTGTAGGGAGTTCGTGATGCATTCCATCTCAGACATATCTTGATTGTCTATTATTGATAATGATTAGGGATATCAGAAACTAATTATTGATGGCTTTTTTTTTTTAATCTTTTTCACTAATTGGTGATGTTCCAAATATCTAATATGCTTAGGAAATAGGTTTTTTGAGATGAATAAGGGGTAATCACATGTTCACTTTAATATTTCATTCTCCATAGTTCACGAAATTAATGGTTGGTAATAAAAGACATGACACTTACAAAATAGTCCATTTTAGTGAGATTCAAAGACCCTTTGGTGATAAAGCTAATTACTTTTAATAAGGGATTACAATAAATGAGAGAATGAGCTTTTAATTATAAGAACAAGAGTGTCTGTTCTTAGTTATGTATGATAAATGCTTTGAAAATAAGAGTATGAATATTTTAGAGAATAAAAAAAGTGTGTACCCTTTACCTCAGTGGTTTGAAAGTAGCATTAATAAGGAATAAATATCTCTTACATAAAATTATTGAGAGATAGATATCCCTTACACAATATTAATAAGGGATAAATATCTCTTACACTATTAATGTTGATAGAAATATAATAGACTCTTAGAAGACTTTTATACACCTAGGGATATAGAGAGATAATCATTCTTGACTTTTAACATTTTATGTTAAAAGACAAAAGAATAAACAAACAAATCTTCGTGACCCAACATAGAACCCAAAAAGATCTATGCGTAGCTGAACTCAAAAGTGTTTGGTCTGGCATCTTGCTAGACTCACATGTATTTGGGCTCAGCGTGTAGCTGAACCAAAGAATGTTGAGATTAGAAGTAAATGAGACTCATGTCACCTCAGCAAGGCAATCACTCCCTTTTAAACTTGAAGTATAAGCAAAGACCGGAGTAAAAGAAACCCTTGGACAAATTATAGACAAAGCCTAAAAAAGATGGTCCTTGGGAAATTATAAAAGATGATACGTAAATACGAAACTTGTTTGTTCAAATTTACATGCTAGGTCAAAGATTATGGGCTCCGAAAGTTGGCCGAGAATTATTGAATTAACTCTTTTTTCCCCATCTTCTTTATTTTAACCAAAACACTTTTACAAACTCATAAAATCTTGAAAGGCAGAAGCGTCTAGTTTGAATACTAGTGAAGAGAACTACGTATATGTTTATTTAAATGTTTTTGAATAATTTTAATATATTGATGCCTATAATTTAATAAAGTTTCAATACAAATATATGCTTACAAAAACGCTTATATTAAATTTACCAAACACATAGTTAAGCATCGGCGTGGCTTTTGTTGGAGTTGTCATCCATTTTTGCACCTTCTGTTAGAAAGAGCACTGTTTTTGTCAATGATTTTTTATGTCCCTGTATTTTCCAACATGGCCGCATTGACCTTGCCTTTCATTTCAAATTCAAAGGCAGACCATTTCAGACAATATGGTCCACTCTTCCAGGAGGTGGTGTGCAGAACAGCAAGCAATTGCTTCAATGGCCGCATGTGCTCCAACTAAAAAAATCATTGCCAAGAGTACGATTGCTGTGTGTTGGGTTGTAAAAAAATCAATTGCTTCAATGACCGCTTGTGATGCTTAGGGAGATTTTATATTTTTTTTAGTTTCCAAATTTCAACATCCAGCTAATATTTTTTAAAAGAATTTCTAAAGATACCAGTTTGATAAATATTTTACAATTTAATTTCCAATTATCATTAGCAACTCTTTTTTAATATTTATTGATCCTATAATTCTCTATTTATTTTATTAAATGCACGTATTAAATTTATAATTATATTTTCTTCTTGTTGCTAAAAACTGTGTTAATTTGACAATGTCTATAAATTCTTTTTTTGCATTAAAAAAAAATTGATCCGATCTCGCTAATTGAGCATGCATCAACTGACTAGAACTATGGACTTGGTTTGAGTACCGAAACATCAAGCAATTGCTGAGTGTTCTAATGGGCTCCAACAGGAAAATCATTGCCGAAGAGTTGACGATGAGTCCCTATACCTGAAAACCAGTCTGCAATGCGACGTCCCAGAAAAATCATAACAACTTGTGAAATAGGAATTGATTTTATCCTTTTAATCTTCAAAACCAGATTTAAAGTCAACTTCGACTTAGGATTCATGGATCCCTTCAAATGATAAAATGGCTTGCTTTAATGTTTAATTCGCATAGTTGTCCTGACTGTATATAGCTTTATAATGTTTATGAACAAATAATGAAATAATAGCATAAAAGACTTGTAATAAACATGCTAATCTATACATTCAAGCATGGGAGACTTGTAATAATCATTCCTCATCTACTGAAAAATCTGGTTCGTCCGGCTTCTGCAGTGAGCTCACAACACTTGAATCTGAGCCGGAACGCTTAAGGACACCCCTTCTAGCGCTTGCTTTCAGCCTTGCTGCATACATGGATAAGCCGGACCCTGGTGATGTTAATGGAGGATCGGCAGCTGTTGGATTTTCTCTAGCTCTGAGGTCAGTCGCTTCCTTCCGTTTCTTATACCGGCGCCATGCTGCTTGTATGAAACAGGCAGCCCATGTTCTCCAATGGTGTGAGTAGAACCGGAACTTTTGTCTTAGTTGCTTGCTGTGAAGTCTTCTAAACTGCGATGCTACAAACTTCAAGTCTTCTGCACTGAGGGCAAATGCCTCTACTTCCAAAATAGCTTTAACTGTGCGGGTAGATGATGGGAGGATGATACTTGGGCGTGGGTCTAATGCCCATGTCAATAGTTCCTCGCCACAAAAGTCACCTGGACCAAGGCGGCAGGAATTGAAAAATCCAGTTCGGCCACCATTAGTTGTGTAGGAATCAAGGTTGCCGCGAATTATGAACAGCATCTCATTGACAGGATCACCTTCACGCACAAGAAACGTGCCTTCAGTGCACAACGCTGGTTGAAGCCTCTCGCATATTGCATCTAGCATCCTTTCATCCATTTGATCAAATAGCGGAACCTGCGTATTTCATAAGGAAATACATTTCAATCATATAATAATAGTAGGCACAAACCACTAACTTCCTCGTCGTTAATGCACTTCTGAGTACTTAAAATCTAAATTATGTGGTCCAGGTCCACCTTGAATCGCTGCATAAAGATCTAAGCAGATAAAAGACAATTTCTGCCTTTTGTACTGTGTATGGCTTGAATTAAATTGCTCTTCAGAGTTAAGTAATCGATTCTGTTGTCAATTAAACTGGTCCAACAGAAGTTATTCTGTCCTACCAATGCTATTACAAAGTTTTCTTTTCAACCACATCATCCATGTCTAGTTCTACGAATAGATTAAGCAACACCCCTGTTGAGTTGAAGTGTTATTGTGCATAAAGGAATGTTCGATACAGTGACTTACTCTCCGAACCAAATCAAGGCAGAGATGGCGTTTGATGTCTCTTCGCAGTTCCATGGGCAGGCCTTTGAGAACAGCTTCTTCATCAACGCCCCTAGTGGCCACCCACTTATACTGATCGTATTTCCGAACAGACTGCTTCAACTCATGCGGTAGCTGCCTGTGATGCATCCATTGTTCCGTATCAGTTCTCTTGATTCTCCACTCTTCCAAGTGAACTGTTGTTGATTGTAGGTATGTCTGCAAGTACAACGTATACCAGTAGTGAATAACATGTAGTGTAGCAACCCAAGGATTTCTGAGAATTTAAAGAAGCAGTTCAGAGAACGAAAGCAATGCAAAGGGACTAAAAGGCATTTTCTGAATTCTCTGATGTCATCAGTTTCTCGTTTCTGGGGAAGACGTCTAAGAATAAGGGTTGATGTTAAGGCAAACCTAAACAAGTTGTGCAACTTCAGTTATTGGGACATGGGAGGATTCATATGGCATTTTAAATTTGCTACAGAAATCTGGCATTGATAAAAAAGTGAAGAACTTACTTGCATATTCCCTATAAGCAATCCGAAGAGAACCAGTCCAAGAGTTGCAATGATGATGGAAAATGCTATTTCACCCACATAAGTGCTTGTTGAAAGATTTTGCCCCAGTGAGCTGCATGCAGGGTTGATGTTAAGGAGCATCGATAAAACAGTATCATTAATATCTGATTTTTGATAAAAAGTTGAGTTTGGAATTTAAATGATGCGCTTAAATCCTAGCAGTGATCCTATTGGTTACCTGAGGTTAGAATGCAGATTACCTGAGGTTCCTTAAGCCCCACCAAAAACAGTAAAAGTATTTGTTGAAGAATGATGCAGTCGTAACATCAAATTTCAAAGCATCACCATATATTCCAAACTGATAGTAATTATTATCTGGGTTGCAAAATTTTGTGATGTTGCTTGATTTGAACCAAGATTCTCTATGAGGACTGTCATGCACCCGATGACAATCAAAGAATCCATATTCACAAGATAACTTCTCTAGATTACAGACACTTATCCAGCATGCTTCCTGTCGCTCAATCGATAGAAGATACCAGCAAGCTCCTAAAACCTGTTTTGCAGCAAGGAAATGAATAGGTTGAGGGTCACTATTTAGCTTATACGCAGCCACACACATTGGTTTAACTTGGAGCTCAACTGATCAACCCAAAGCCATTTCTTTGACCAGAAATAGCTTGTCATATGCTTCATTAACCCTAACAAAGACAAAAAAAGACAAAAAAACAAGAAGAAGAAACACTAACAAAGCTGGACAATTTTGACAGAGTCATCAAGTGATATAGGTATGCTCTCTCTGTAAGCGAACAACAGAGCAGGTGCACTTAAAAAGAGTTTTTTTTCCTCGATGTCTCTAAATGTTAAAACTACTATGAAGAGACAGCTAGAATTCTCCATTATTCAAGACAAAACCTATGCTAATCTGAAGTTCGTCAAGAGAAAAGGTTACTTTGAACTTACATGGCTAGCCAGCATGTAAAGCATCAGGTTGTAAGCAGCTCCTGCCCATGCTGTTTCTGTTACAACACCAGTGGTCTTGACAATATGCGATGAGAGTGGAAATATCAGAAAAAGTCGTGGGAGATACTGAAAAATGATGATGAAACGAAGGACATTTTTTGTGTTTCTCATCATTGAACCACTAAGATTGGGGATAACAATCCAAATTAACACCTGCAATGTAGATAAAGCAGCAAGATTAACCGGTGGAACCATTTTTGTGCCTGTTTATATGCCAACTAAAAATGACACAGAGTTGGCACACCTGAGGAAGAGGCAAGGCTGCAATAAGGTCGATCCAGAAATTCTTCTGTAGGTACCTTAACGCAATCTTTTTAGAATCTATAACAAGTTCTCCTCTCCCAAAAACACGAGAAGAAGGCGCGACATAAGCAGTACGAAAACGAATTAAAATCTGAATGATGTAAAAGACATCAGATATTGATCTAACAATTGTTAGGCCTACTTCAAGGGGAATGCCAATATCAATACATAATTCATTCCAGACTTCAGGCAAGTAAAAGAAAAGTGGATCAACAAACAAGGAAACTAAGCATGCTACTAAAAAGATCTTAGTCCATCTCCGTATCGATGCTCCTCGAGGATCCAATATCTTTTTCTTCACTCTATCATAATCCTCAGAAAAAACTCTAGACAGTATTTTAGCTTTAAATGATTTTCCAGTCTTCCCAGACACCTCCATCTCAGACATCATCTTCCTACTAGAGTCTGACATTTGTGTTCCATCAATGTTGTATTTACGCTTAATTGCACCATCTCCATTCACTGCCGGCGGTAAGCTTAATTCCAGATCATCTCTAAACCTGAAAAATTGTTGCATGCAAGTCTCAAATTTAGGAAGTGATCAAGCCCATGAATTCAATTGTCTAAATTGGACAACAAAATTAGTCAGCTAGCTAGCACTTGGAGACTTATTATGTATAAAAGTTGGGAGCAAAATTAGAAATTTGATAGAATTAAAGAAGTGGAAAGGCACAAACCTTACAGATTTTGAATTCCCAAAACCCATTTTGTTCCGCTGAGAATAAAGCTGTGGCCTCAACAATGGGATTTGATCTGCAATACAAGAAAGACAAAGGTGTGGAAATATAAGGGCAACTAAAAATCATTTATTGGTTGGCATATATTGCAGCGCTGAATCAACTGAAACTGACAAGACAGTAGTTTAAAGCCACAAGAGGCAATCGAAGAGGTAGTAAATCTATGGCCTCATCTTAAACCAGGTATCATGTGAACAAAATATACAAAGATCTGCATCAACTTGGACATCAAGCTGGCTAGAAAAAGACTATCCTACCTTTTCAGGAAAGATGCAAACCAAACACGTGAACAAATTTCTTTTAATGCTACCTTAAATCTGCAAACAGTTAAGACACACACACATACACCCCCTCATTGAAAGGATTTTCCTTAAATTCAATGTATGTTGAATCTGTAACCTTTGATAACCGTAAAGAACCTTTATGCTGTATTGAATTATGACAAGTTTGAAACACAGCCCCTAAGATTATGGCACGCACCCTAGCTTGTGCTCAAAAACCTGCAAATGCATCATCCATCATACTTATACAAGTGTCTGAAATCAGACCAAAAGGCAGAAGCTGTGATTTCTTGCCTTATAATCGAAGCATAATTAACGAATGTATAATTTAAAACCGTTTCACACCATGAGGGTATTTGTTCTACATTAAGCATAGGAGCGTACATAGATTCAAACAAAAACATTTTTTAACAGGCATTCAATGACAGCAAACCCACAAAACACATTGATTTTGTACTGTGAACATATATACAGAAAGAACGATATTAACACTTCATTAACACACACACACACATATATATATAGAGAGAGAGCGAGCTCTTACATCAAAGTAATCCTTTCATTAAGCTCAATTCCATCTGCTATGCATCTCTCGAGTTGTTACTGATTTTCAGCACAAATAGAATTTAATTTTCCAAAAAAAAAAAAAGGAAATCAAAGATGAACAGTTTCCATTATTGGAATATCATATATAAAAAAACCCTTCTTCTAATTCAATCTCCTCGTATGCCAACAATGTTGGCTATGGCTATGGCATGTATGAAATAGTGAACATCTTTCGTAATATTGTAACAGCTTTGAAAATCTGAGAATACGAAGCAAATGAAAGGGAAGCTAAAAAGAAATGATATAGTAGTTTTATGAAATGAATTTTTAATGATAAAATCGAAGGAAAAGAGTGGGAGAGGCAGAAGAGAGGGACAAAGAGACACTGACATGTGAGCGTGTCCAAAAATAGGAAGAGGCTTCTGTTCTTGTCCTTGGTTTTTTGTACTAACTTTCATAGTTAACTTTGTAAAGATCCGAGGAGTTGACTGAGATAGATTCTGATCTCGCTTGCCTATGGCATCTTGACACGTGAATCTGCCATTGATTCACGCTGTTCTTCACAGCAACTAAATTTAATGGCGGTTCCACTCCATTGCCAGTAACTCTTCATGCATGAATTCATGAGTGAATTATAAATTGGTACCTTTAGTTTTGAGAAACAAATTATTTAGTGTGTTTCGTTTTAAAAAATAACTATTTAGTCCTTTTTAAAATTTTATGTTTTTTTCCAATTTATTTTGTTCTTAGTTGTATTAAGAAATAGAAAACAAAATAAATAAATATTATGAAAAGATGGATGAGAAAATAAAAAATTGAAACAAAATAATATTAAATTAACATGGTCAACACTAGCCAAGGGATTATTTAATTAGTTTTTGAAATTAGAAAGATTATTTAATTCATTTGGCAGAACTAGAAGGACTAATTTATAATTTACTTATAAATTCATACTATTAATTTTAAAATCAACAATTTAGATTTTAATGGATCATTTGTTATCCATAGCTTGAGGAGAGTCAACTTCAACAAGAATTATTTTCCTAACCTAATTTAAGTCCACTGAACAAAATGGTAAAAAATTATAAGTAATTTCTTAAATAAATAAATAAATTGTAGGTTCAATTCACATAAAAAAAATCTAAAAGAAAAATAATTTTTAATTTTTAATTTTAAAAATAATTTTTAATTTTAAGTAAAAAAATCATCAACCTTGATTTTCCAGCCATTGATTATGAGCAAAATCATATAATGTGTCTTAATTTTTATTTTTCAAAAACTTCAAGAGTATAACATGTTATCCGTCTTATATGCAAAGAACAAAAAGATTGAAGCATGCCCTAACAAAATGAGTCAGGCAGGCCGGCCTAACTTGACTGGCCTAGTATGGTCTAGCATTTTTTCTATTTTTTTAAATTAAAGATTTTTTGTAAGTATTTTTTCAAAATTATTTTTATATTTGTATTTAGACTACTGCTCCTTTTTTTTTATAGAGTCTTTTTTAAATGAAAATTATTTTTTAAATATTTTTTATGCATTTAATTTGTAAAGAGATTTTTCTGATTCATCTATAGTTTTTTTTTAAAATTCCTTTTATAGATGAAATTTATTTTTGAAAATAAAAATATTCATTTTCAGATAATATTTTTGATATGTGTAGCCTTGCACATTATTTGTTTTCCCTTTTATTTTATTCAAGCAATTTAATGTGTGTGTCTATTTCTATTATTATTTGACTGAATAAAAAAATATTTTAATTAGCAAATTTAGCAAACACAATTGGGTAAATTTCTTGTAAGACTAAATATCTTGATCTACATATATCTTTTAATTTTTCTTGCTTTGTTTTTAGTTGTAGTTGATGATTTTTTTTGTCATTTATTAATACACATGGTTTTCGATTTATTTGATTACATGTATGTATAAACTTTTTTATTTTCACTTAGAAATGTTTTTTAACTACAAAAACATATTGAAAAAACTTTTATATAGAATTTTTTTTGTTTGAAAAACATATTTATTTAAAATGATTTTTGAATCTAATACTATTGTTTTGTACTATCAAAAAAGACAACAATATAAAACTATGTTATTGATATTTGTTAGTAAACTAAATGCATCATATAATAATTAAAAAAAAATCAATGAATTGTAGTATTGATTATAAAAATAAAGGTATTAAGTTATGATTTCATTTAAAATGCAAGGACTAAATTTACACCATGCCCTTTTAGTAATTATTATTAACATATAATGAAAGACCTTGGCATTTCACTATAGCAATGAATTGTGAAATGCTTCGGTAGTTTACAGTTTGATCCTCAAGGTTTATTAAAAGATCTTAGCATTTCACGGTAGCAATGAACAATGAAATGCTTTTGGCTTTTTATAATTTAGTTATCAAGCTTCTTCTTCTTTCTTTCTTTCTTTCTTTTTTTTTTTTTTTGCAATTGAATCCTCAGCATTGGATTTAATGGGCATTGGACTTCATAAATTATTTTAATTTATTTTCTATGGTGTTATTCTAATCTCATGACACGGGTTTAATAGATTAACAAGGATTGACTCGGTTTATTTTTTTGTTTTTTAATTGATTTTTTTCTCAACTTCATCCTTCAAAATTGGGTTGATTGAGAATTTGGCCTCATATTTGTTTTTTTTTATTTTTGTGGGGTTATTACAATCTCATGATCCGGATCACGAGTTTTACAAGTTAGCCAAGTTGAACTGGGTTTTTTATGTCCTTTTTTAATTGATTTTTTTTTAATTTCATCCTTCAACATTGTGTTGATTAGAAATTTGAATTTATAATTTTTATTTTATTTTTTCTATGAAATTATCTTAGTCTCATGATTCAGATTTGGCAAGTTAACTCAGGGTATTTTTTTTTATTGATTATTTTTTCAAGTTAGTCCCTTTGATATTGGATTGAATGAGAATTGTGCTTCATAATTTTTTTTATTTTTTTTTGTTGGGTTATCATGATTTTATGACTCAAGTCACGGGTTAGCCTGATTACCTTAAGTATTTTGTTCCTTTTTTTTAATTTACTTTTTAAAAAAATTTCATCATTTAATATTGGGATGATTGAGAATTAGACTTCATAATTTATTTTGATGTTCTTTTCATGAAGTTATCCCAACCTTATGATTTGAATCAAGGGTTCGGTCAATTAACTTAAGTTGACTTGAATGGTTTTTTCATGTTTTTTTTAATTGATTTTTTTTTCAATTGCATTCTTCAACATTGGATTGAATGAAAATTGAGCTTCATAATTTATTTTAATTTTTTTTCTATGTATTTATCACGGTCTCATGACTAAGTTTTAGCAGGTTGACTTGGTTTGACTCAGCTCATTTTTCTAATTGAATTTTATTTTTAATTTTATCTTTCAATATTGGGTTGATTCAGAATTGAACTTAATGATTTTTTTTTAATTGCTTTCTACATGGTTATCAAAGTCTCATGATCTGAGTTAGAGATTTAATAAGTTAACCTGAGTTGATCCGAGTAAATCCAAATCTAATATGTTGTTATCTCAATATTTAAAAAATAATATCGTCTTGATTTTTTTTTAGTCAAGTTATATTTTTATTAGTCATTTGGAATGTTTTTAGATCTGTAAAGTCGACTATATCACAACATATCAATCTCCATATAATCTTTTTTTGCTAAAAATATGTTAACAACGTCTAAATATTTTTTGATGTTTAACAAAAAAATTGAACGGGCTCGCAGAGTAGCACGGATAATTATCTAATTGTATTGCTATTTGTTTATGTGTGACTGTTAAAAGGAATATTGGAGATACCACTCATAAACATAATAAATATGATTCATAAATCTTAGAAAGCAAGAAACTTTTCACCTGGTATTAATTAATTGGGATATTTTAAACTTAATAAGACTCTGAATTAATTTCCATAAGATTTCAACTATTTCTTGACTATGCCAATGATTAGCATAATCAAGAAATTGAGTTAACCGTTTATATTTTTATTGAGAAGAGATTTTGGAAAATGTAATACCGATTAAAAAAATTAAAAAAAAATGGCCAAACATGGCCTATACTTTCAAAGTAATGCAAATAAATTAACTATATCTAAAGATTTTCTTGACTCTGAATTTCCATAGTAATGCAAATAAGCCAAACATGGCCTTTATTTTCAAAGTGAAATATTCAGATTTATTGGTTCTCCAAACTTTAAAAAAATGATTTCTTAAAATAAATTAAATTTTTAACCAGCGCAAAAATGCTTCTTAAAATATTTTCTGAAATGATACCAAGAAATGAAATATTTTCTGACAATTAACTATATATAAAGATTTTCAAATATATAAAAATATTGTATTTTTATCTCCTCTTGACCCGAGTTCTCAACTATTTTTTTTTTTTT
>Ga0325411_1007587_pt1 | contig 11812 bp, 12 predicted proteins | sample PopdelMetagenome_13_FD_206181 | JGI IMG/M metagenome (GOLD analysis project Ga0325411, IMG submission 206181) | Populus deltoides microbial communities from Bellville, Georgia, United States - Xylem-PdIQD-R4 | ecosystem: Host-associated > Plants > Phyllosphere > Stem > Wood/Secondary xylem...
TTTGGGTGAGGGGGAAGATCTTGTATATAAAAGGCTTATTTGATTTTATTTGGAATTTTTAAAGGGAGGTAGATAGCAGCAAAATAAATGAGTAATTAAGGTAGAGAGAAGGTGCAATTATTAAGAGAAAAAAAAACTAAGTCATGGGGTGGTTTTAGTGTTGATGTGCAATTATTAAGAGAAAAAAAAACTAAGGTGCAATTTTTAAAATTATTAAAAAGAAAAAAAAAACTAAGTCATGTGGCAGATCTGATCACGAGAATAACTTCGGGTTCAAGTTGATTTTGGTTTTTTGAATTGTTTTTTATGTAATGTGTCATAACCCAATTTTTGAACAAATAATAAAAATTGAATATAGTTGATAATGGGGTTCAGACAACACCAAAATTTAAAGTTTGATGATGGAATTATTAAATTTGAGAGTCAATTAATGAATAATTGAAGAATTAATAAGTTGGAGACTTTAATTAAAAATTTAGATTAGTTTAATTAATGAAATCAGGAGAATTAATAAGTTTGCGAACTTAATTAAAATTTTGATTTAATTAATTAAATAAATTCAGGGATTTAATTGAAATTAATCCAAGGGGCAAAATTAAATTTATTGATTAAGGGACCCAATTGATACATTTCAAAACATCAGAAACCAAACTACAATTTGTCAATTCTTTATGCAAGATGACGCCGTTTTGATCCCACTGTTCACCATCCCTTCCGTTTCGCACGGACCAGGCCGATTCAACAGGAAACAAATCCGGCAATTCAAGGCCACGACACCACGATCTCTTGCCCATGATCCCGCTCATGGATTGATGAAGAGGGGAAGGAGTTTTCTGCATGCTGGGGCTCTATAAAAGACAGAGCAGAGCTGAGGAGAAGGGGCAGGGGAATTGAACCGAAAATCATTGGAAAAAAACAGAGAGGGAAGAGGGGGAAAACTGAGAGGCAGAACAGGGGGGATTTTCGGACTGAACAGGGGACGAACAAGCCAATAACACAGGGGACTGAAACAAGAAAAAAACAGGGGGCAGAGCAGGAACCAAAACCAGAGGGAACAGGGGCCAAGAACCGGAGACAAAAACTGAGAGGAAGGTAACGAAACAGGGAGAACGAACAGGGGAAAACGCACTGGACTGGGAAACCCAGGAGACACACAGACAAAAAAAAAAAAAACACAAGCAGAGGAAAGTCACCGAGACCGTTGCTACTGCCTTCGGCGTTTCCAGAACCAAGAGAGAAAGCAAAGGAAAGCAGAAGAAGGAGCAGAGGAGAGGAGGCAGTGTCGGCCAGCCAGAGCTTCGCCATCGTCTCCATCGACTCCAGCAGACCAGGTGAGGACATCCTTCTTCTCGCATTATTTCATCATTTCAAGTGTCTTTTACACTGTGCAAGTGAATTTTAATTCACTTGCACAGTGCAGCAACACGCGTGCGTTAGCGCACGCGTGCTGCTGAACCCAGCCGGGCCACTGGCTTGGGCCAGTGGCCGGGCTGGGCTAGCTGGGCCCAGCCCAGCCCATGTGGGCTGAGCTAGGCCCAGCCAAAAAAAAATTAAAAAATAAAAAAAATAGAAAAATAGAAAAAATAGAAAAATATGTGTGTGCATGAATAAAAATAATATAAATTTACTAGTTTATTCACCCACGCTAGAGTCGGGAATAAAATACTAGTTTAAGTTTATATTATTTTTATTCGTATATTTTTTTTTAGCAAAAAAATATACGTGCATGTATGAAAATAAATTTATTTTTATTTACTGACGTCAGAGTCAAGAATAAAAATACTTATTTAATTATTCTCTTTGTTTTTTTTTATTTAACTACATAAAAAATAAAAAATATGTGAATGCGTAAATTTAGTTTATTTGTTTATTCACTAGCGTTAGAGTCAGGAATAAAAAAATATTAATCTGAATTTATTTTTGGTGGCTATGAATTTTTACCAACGCCAGAGTTGGAATTATTTGTAGTAGAATTTTTACCAACGCCAGAGTTGGAATTATTCGGGTGGAATTTTTACCAACGCCAGAGTTGGAATTATTCGCGATTGAATATTCACTGGCGCCAGAGTCAGGAATATTATAAACAACTCATCATAGCATAAGTGAATAAATGTTTAGCAATTTAAGACAAAACCAGCAATGCAGTCTGCCTTAGGCAGAACGTTTAAGGGGTGATAATATCTTCCCTTTTACGTAACCAGTCCCGTACCATAGAATCTCTATTGACCAGTTAGGGTTCCTAGTGACCATAATACTAGGTGGCGACTCCTTAAACAAGGCATTCCCCCCTAAAAGAACAAGATGCCAGAAATCTGTTCTTTTCCGAAGATTGTAATTTCTTTACGCCGCCGCGATGTCGGGTGCGACACCTTTTATCATCTTAGTTCAACTTGTGCCTAAAGTTGGAGACCTAACATGAAGTTGGAGAGCTTATCTTCTTCAAACATATTCTTGATGTTGAGAATCAAAGAAATGAAGCTTTTAACATACTCCTGAATTGACTTCTCACGCCTAAGCTTCTTCAATTCCTCCCTCGCAATCCATGATGTATTGATTGACAGAAATTTCTCTTTCAGTTTTTGCTTGAAACGATCCCAAATCTTAATCTTAGAATGTTCAGCATTCAAGTCCTCTTTCATCCTCTTCCTCCACCACAACTTAACACCACCTATAAGATACATCATTGTGATATCAACTTAGTCAACTACCCTAATCTTAGCCACACTGAAGTATTGCTCCATATCCCATATAAAATTTTCAAGTTCTTTAGAACCTTTCTCCGTATCGAAAGGCTTCGATTTGGGTATTTTAGGCCTAGAATGTCTTACCCCATTATGAGTGTTTGCTATTGCCATCTTTAAGATGGAAATCGATTCTCAGTGACCTCCAATCTATGGCTTGTCTTAGATGCCAAGTCGATGTACAAACTCTCAACCCTTCCAGCATTTTCAATGGCTTCCCTTAGTCTATCAAGAATAGAATAATCTTTACCCTATTTGATCAATCCAATTAGACCTTCAATCCAAACAAGTTTTTTCCTAAATTGCTTCCATATTCGCTGGCATAACCAATCAGGCTACAAAGCTTCAAAAACAATCGCACTCTGATACCAATTGTCAGAGGGATAAAAAATTTACTTAAAATTCTAACCCCCATACGGTAGTCTAGTCCCATTAAACTAAGCCTTTACTTACCGTTTTGCTCGTGTTTGCCTATAACTACGTATTTCGCTCACCCAAGAGGGTTCATACATGTTAACTTGTCATCATCAAACATAATTAACACAAGCAATAAAATGAAATAATGCATAACATATACAAGAAAATTCTCAACCTTTATTATTACCTTAACAAAGGAAATACACAACACACTTATGTGTGCTTTGCAAAAACTTGTATGCTACATAGCAAAGGCTTTCAAGCCTATGTATAGATAGTATTATGAGAGTTATAAAGCAAAGCTGTCATCTTAATTTTTCAAAATATAGTGGGGTAGTTTCTCCCTAGTATTCCCTATGAATTTAATGGCCTCAATCCAACAACTGTTGGACAGTCTTTTTTATGTTTTCATGAACTTAGTGACTATTTAGAGCATTCCCAGCCATGCCCCACGTTTGACAGCCCATCACCCACGATCAGGACAGTCCTCCCCCCAACTAGCAATGTCTGAAAACAATCATAACTTCTCACAACTCAACTCTGCCACCACTTTTTCCTACAAGATGAACGTCTAACGAAAAGCTTTTATTGTCAGTTATGCTGTGTTTTATGCCAACCTAGATGGTTCATTATCCAATCCCCATGTTCATCCCAAGCCAATAACTCATGGCTTGCATGAACCATTACACGTTGTCGGCCAAATTTGCTGCTGTCTGCATAGGCTGACAATGTTTTTTTGCTATCGAACGCTAGGTAGTGTGCATTTGTTGGCACACCCTCATGCCTAGACCTCTAACACCCTCCTTGCTGATATAGTGTCCTAGGTATTCAATCTTGTCTAAACAAAAAGGAAAACTTACTTTCTTTGGCAAACAGCACATGATTCCTCAAATTTATAGAGTCATTCTATGATGTACCCATTTCTCCTCGAGAACGACTATAACGAGAGTATCATCAAAGAACACAGGAATAAACTCACTCAAGCAAGGCTTAAAGATGGTGTTCATGATGTTTTGAAAAGTAGAGGGTGCATTGGTCGATCCGAATGGCATGACTTACTCGTAATGCCTTTCATGTGTTCTGAAAGCCATTTTAGGAACATCAGCAGAATGCATCCTAATTTGATCGTACCTCAACCTTAAATCCATCTTAGAAAATATAACCGACCAATTATCCTTTTTTGCTTAACAAGCACAACAGGAGAAGAAAAAGGACTGGTGCTGTGTTGAATTATACCTGAACTAAGCAGTTCCTTCTCCATCTCTTCGATGAAAACCCTTTGTATATTGGAATATCGGTATAGCCATAAATTAATCGGATAGGTACTCTCCTTCAGCACTATTTGATGATCATGGGACCTGTGTGGGGGAAGTGATTTGGGTTCTGTGAAGACATCACCACATTCTGTTAATAGATGCTGCAAAGGGGATTGAGCTGACTTAAGGTGCTCTTCAGTTTCACTGTTACATATAGCTCTGTTTCGTGCACTACATGCTCAATGTGGAGACTACAAATCTGTGCCTCTTGAATTTCTTTATACTTAAGTAACAATTTCTCCATTTAGAGGCCCTCAATCAGCTGGAGTTACACACTTGAGGATAAGGGTTTCTCTTTAGCCTTCCCATTAATCCTCATGGTCTGATATCCATTTGCACCAGTGATTGCATTCAATGTAATGTAGGTATCAAGGAGTTCTTCTCCCACATCATATTCCTCCTCCTTCTTAATTATGCCATCGTCATCTTATGATTCGCCCCCACTTCTATTAAAAACAGCTGCTTTTTCTTACTCTTATGATTCTGACTATAAGCTTCATCACACCAATTGCATAACTCCTCATCTCTCCTAGCATCCCTTCTTTCAAGCTCTGACTGGATAAGTTTTTGCGGTGCAAAATTAGTTTTGTGTAGTGTTCACAGGTTGGGTTGTTTGGTGTGGTTTCATTGTATGGGGTTGTGTGTATGTAGGTAAGAGAAACGAGGATGGTTGGGTGGCTTGGTTTTGGGGTGGAAGTGTGCTTATGACATTGGCTAGAGTATTTCATATCTGCTTGGCTAATGGCTTCGTCAAGTGACTTCGGTTGGCCTTTTCTACTGCAATTTGAAACTCTGGAGATAACCCTCCTATGAAGAATTTAAAGCAGATTCTTCACTTATCTAGTCCTCATGTCATCAAACATGGCCAAGCACCATACAATTGGCTCATAGCATACCCAGATGGATATACATTATGTCCTGCCACATTTGCTCGATAGAGGGCTCCCTGCATTTGAGCTAATCCATGCCGACCCCAAAGACATGGTTGTGTCCTTGGCCAAGGTTACCACTAATGCCCCCATAATGCCTCTGTGAAGCAGTGTGAGTCGGTGGTATGATATGAGGAGACCCGATATGTGGACCTGACCTAGCTCACCACACATATTTCTCATCACAGAAGCACTAGTGGCAATGCTAGTAATAATAATGTGTGGCACAGATGGGTTAGTTGCACATGGATCTGCCCTTAAGACTCACTCTGTCCCAACATTCCACCTCCAGCTGAAACGTGACCGATTCCAGGATTTATCGTTGTGTTAGCATCCTGGGAAACTACGTCTTTAAGTAGTCCTAAGGTAACATGACTGCCTTAATATCTGCTCTCATCGTTGCTACTTCAGCCATAGTTTGAGCAGTCGCAGCCTTGGTTTACTCGCGGCCTGTTGCATCTGTTCTTGCTGGTTCTTCTGAGTACCAAACTTGGCATCAAACTGGTCAAATCTGGTGTTGATATCCAAAAGTAGTAGTGCCTTGAACATGCTCATCTCGTTTGGGTTCTTGTATTTTTTTTTCCTCGAGTTTGATATGAACATCTGAGAAGGCTACACTTGCTGATCTCCAGTCAAAGTCCTTCAACTGGTTGGTGACCTAGATGGATGTAGAAAAGAACCATAAAACCAACGCACCATAAGGAAAGAGTGGCCCTTTCTAAACTCCATTAAATAATGAGCAAATGAGCTCGTGTTCCTTCAATTGTTCTTGTACCTGTTTTTCCAAGGAGAGGAGACAAGGGGTATCAAGAGCCAAGACAATCAGATTCACTTGGTAGAATGTGAAGCAGCTGAAAAATTATTGAACGAGTTTGGATCACCATGAGCCGACGATAATCACAAAATGACAGATCCCACAATTTACGTGAACAGGGACGTGCAATAATTTCTCAGGTTATCCTTGTGTTAAAAACATTCTTTCTTGAACCTGCCCTCCCTGTGTTTATCCTGTCGTGCCATTTTTAGCCTCCATGGCCCCTTACTAGCCTTAGACCTTGTCCCATAGCTTGAAAACAAATGCTTTTGGAACCCTTTTTCTTTCCCTGGACCTACACCTCGCTGATATAGGGGTATCATACTCTCTTTTCGAGATTTTATTACTAATTTCGGATGCCTTTGTTGCAACCAGCATTCAAACATGATTACCAATAATTATAGGCTTGGCTTATGCCAGCTGAGATGAGATTCATCACCTATTCACCTTAGCTGTAAACATGGCGTCATGGACCGAATCTGAAAAGCGAAGGTTCCTTTTTTTCCTTGGATGGGTTAGGGTGACCTCTCCAAGTAGCTTTTATAAAAGGGTCATCACCCCGAACAAGGCACACCAATGCAGAAAGTAAACTGCATGTACCTTAAAATTCGTCTTTCAAGGAACAAGTGTATCACATAGAAGGGGCACAATTGTGCCAAAAGGCCAGAAACAATCAAAGTAATTTTCATTCATTCTTTTTCTATGGGTAGACAATCGAGTGATGACTGTAGAGGCCAACAGAGCCTGGACTTATTAGTCTGTTGAAAGAGAATTGATTTGTACATAAAAGAAAACATATAAAAAAAAAGGAAAGAAAAAAAGATGAAGGTGACAGACTTATTTTGTACAAAATGAAAAAGTGAGTCGCCTGCATCCAGTTTATTAATTGTTTACGAGGATGGTGGCGACGGAGCCACTGATGCCTTGCAAATAGGGCACCAATTTTTCAGACTTAGCCATTGATGTATGCAGGACATGTGATATCCATGCTCACATTGTAACCTTCCCACTTCATCTCCAACAACATACTCTTCCTGAAATAGTAATCAGGTAGCATGAGAAACAGGGTGATGTATTAGAGAGAGAGAGAGAGAGAGAGAGATAAGAAACAGCAGAATAAATTCGCTCCTCCCATACTCATTTTCTTTAGAGTAACTTGTACCCTAAAGTCTAACTAATGAAACTACCATTTCTTTTGGCTTCTCACTAACTGGATTTTCGGATTATCTTATAATTATTGTTCCTTATATTTTCTTGAAAATGGATAAGCTCAGACTTGTTTGACTATAACTTGATCAAACCTCCAGGCTCATTGAGGTGAGAAACCAAAATGGCCTGGTTTAGCACAATTGCTTCTACATCTAGGTCAAGTCACCATGCTAATGCTTTGAATTCAATCAAAATGTGTAAAAAAAAATCCAAATAAATGAAAGGCATATCTTAGACAAGACAAAAACTGAAAAAAGAAAATAGCAAGAAAAGGGGGGAAAATCAAAGACTATAGGAAAAGTTATGAACAGAAAAAGACCTGACAGATGCTGCACTTGATGTCATCCTTATCACCTTCAAGGTTTGCAGTCGCATCCTCCATAGGAGTGGAATGATAAGTGCTAGTCTTGAGGCATTCTGACAAGGCTTCCTCTGTTAGTGCTGTGCTCACAGTACCCATTCTCTCTTCAAGAGCTAATAGTTCCTGTCAGAATAGCAAAAATGTGAGGTTGAAGATGACATAACTTGTTCAGGAGACTTTCAACTCTTTGTTGATGAAGCACAGCAGTTTGAATAACAAAACCAACAAGAAACACAAGAGCACATAAAGCAAGAAAGGAGGGAAAGTATAAGGACATAATCGGAGAAAGATATACTGCATGAGTTATTATAACACACTCACAAACCTCATATGACATATTGTCGATATCCAGTCTCATGTCTCTATGTTGATCATGGAAGTTTAGTCCATTAAGGACCAAACTGGTCTCCAAAACAAGCAATTGCTGCAAGACAGCAAAGAAGAGTCAGGCACATATATGTAACCATATGAAATCAAAATGGCAAAATTTTAACAACCTCATATGTTAGTTCTTCATCTTGTTCAATCCTCTGGAGTGCCAATAATACCTGTACAAAATTATTTAAACATTGTGTTCAACTAATGATATGATCAGGCACAAAAGTATAGCGAAACAAAATATGGAATAATTACCTCAGCAATCCCAACCATATTGTAGCGCTGGAAGCTCTCACGATTCATCAAAGATTGGGCATTGCTAACTTCTGGACTGGATGGCCTAATACCCCGTAAACTCCCATTGCTACTGCCAGGTCGACTATAAGAACTTGGGCGGCCTAAAGAGGTTTCCACGGAGAAGTGGTGTGATGAACTCGGAGCATTCAAATCCAGGGACATATCAGGTTGAGATGTTAGTGGGATCTCATTTGCTGATAAATTGTTTCCAGTTCCTTGGTTAGCGACCCTTGCCCTCGTGTAGCCACTGAGTGGTCTTCGAGACCTAATTGATGCAGCACTGCTATCCCTATTCAAAGTTCCAGTTCTAGCTCGCCTTGAATCAGAAATGGAGATACCGGAATTTGAACTAGAACTCCGCCCTTCTAATGATGACCCAATCATCCTTTTCCCCCTGGCAAAGGAACTACTTTCTCCATCACAAATTCTCTTGTTGAATGTGTCTTTCCGTCTACTTAGATTTAAATCTGATGATGAAGAACCTGAAGAGGAAGAATCAGATAATGTATTGCATCTGAGATTTCTGTGACCAAACCTGCTGGCATTCAGACGAGTTCCCTGAATGGTGCTTTTGGATGCCAAAGAAACAGGTGACCCCACTACAGTCTCGGGGTTTACCAATCCTGATTTCTGATGAAAATTCCAATGAGATCTTGCACTTTTTGATACACCGGAGCTTCCAGCTTCCATTGAGGTAATATCACTTGAACCAGATCCATCGGTTTCAGGGCGAAGGTCTAACTTAATCCTTCCAGAAGGTGGTGTAACTTCATCCTGACCACTCCCAGTTTCTGAGGATTCTGATTCTAGCTGAGAAGAAAACTTTTTACGAGGTTCCTGCAAGGAATTTCTAGGTTTGCTGATGGCAGAGAAAGCCTTATTAGACGGGCTTCCATTTTTTTCCTTGCCACTCGAGGAAGATGAAATTAATGGCCTTGGCCTTGAAGATTTGGCTTTTTCTGAACTTATTTGAGTACCTTTACTAGAGTTCAGTCTGCCACTGCATCCAATTCGGTTGCAAAACTGAGCTTTTTGATCTCTATTGTTAGCAGTATCTCTCAAAACATGGGGAGATCCCTTTCTAGAGACAATGAACCGATCACCAGCTCTCTTACCAGAATAGTCATCCATGAATGGTATAACTCCCTTAAATCTGCGACAACAACAAATTAAATCTATTGTTAAGACCATTAAACCTCTTAAAAAGCTACATCATATGAAATGGAAAAGGCTAGCCGCATGGCAAACATCTTATAAAAAAGAAGAATGTACCACTACATTATCCACACTATACACTATTAGAAAATGCAAGGCATAACTAGGAACTATGAATGATTCAATAGGCAACTTAAAGAAAAAGGAAACCTGCTGCCAAAATCTAACTCAAGAATAAATTACATTCTCAATCATCATTGATGGAAAAATAAACACTTAACAATAAGATCAATCATGCATTAGATTACAAAACCATATAAGGTGTTTATGTCAAAGTAACTATGAACATTATTGGAGACACATACGATGCATCTAAAAAACTACTACATGATAAGTCCCTGGTCCATCCAATCATTATAAGGCAATGCAAAGTGCAATCCAAGAATCTCCATTTTTATTGCCATTTACCAAACCATACAACAGCCAAGTGCCAAAGGAAGAATTCAGAGTAATTGCCAATCAAGATTTTTTCAGATTACAATGGCTCCAAAAGAGGTGTTATTTCCAGTCGCAAATATCTGCAAATTTGCTCAAAAATTCTTATTGAGAATACTCATAGGTTTGTCTTTGAAGAACCCTAAATAAACATTCAACAATGCATTAATTGGTGGTATGTGTGCCACAGAAATTGATTACCATCACGCACAAATCCCATAAAAACCAAATTAAGATCCACACCTTCAGTATTGCTACAGGAACAGAACATGTTTAGAGTTTGATCTAACATTCTAACCTCAAGTTTAAGCAACAGCAGATAAACAGATCGTAATATCTTCAAACAACAGTCTAATTCCAGCCATCAAATTACTCCACTCCTTTGCCTCACTGGTAAATAATTTATTTATTTTCAAATATACATCCTTTCCCTCTTCTGCTCATAAATACAGTAAATAAATATAGCTAAAAAGAAAAAGAATTCAAAACCCAATTACAAGAAACTTAAACACCTGACAAAACAAAACAGACATAAGGTAATAAAAGAAACCATGTTCCTTAAATTAAGAACCTACCAAGAACCAATCACATAAACCTACAAAAACAAACAAAAAAAAATCACATAGTGAAAAGACAAGAGCCTTAGTTTCCATTTGACAACTATATCAATCCTGATCACTCAAAGACAGGAAAACAAGAAAAACCAAACATGCAAAGAAAGATAAAGAGAACAACCAGATGGCAAGACTTCCACAATTCAGTTCCAAAAAAAGTGGGTCTCTTCAGTGTTTTTAGAAACCAAAGCTCTCTTTTTTATCTGAATTTTTCTCCACTCAATCTGTCCCTTATTTTCCAAAAATAACCTGACCTTTTCTCCGTGATTCCAGGATTCCATCAAATGAAAAAAAAAAACCAAAGAAATTCAACCAGCTTTCACACTTACAAAGACAGAAAATTCAACAAAAAAAAAACAAAAATATAACCAATCAAAACAAAAAAAAAACCACAAACCACATAGCAAAACACAAAAAACTAGAGCAAAGCCAACTCTTCTTGTTCAATTTTGAGTAAAAACCAAGAAAAAGATGAAAACCCGTGTGCTCTGGTCTACCTTTTGTTCTTCTTTTCCTACTGTGTTTGTTCGATAAAGAGGGAGAGGCTTAATGAGAGAAAAGGAGGCGTTTTTCAGAGAGAGAAAGTCAGTAGAGAGAGAAGTGGGAAAAAACGTGTGTGTTTGTATTGTTTTTATAAATGAAGAAGAAGAAGAAGAAGGAAGGCAGGATGGAAGATCCAAATATTAATTAATCTAATTTTTGTTCTTCCAATTTACCTTTTGTTACTTTCCTTCTTATTTTTAACGGCAAGATTAAGATTTGTTTCTATCCTAATTAAAAGATAAATGAGTGATATGAAGAGCTAATAAATTAAATTTAAATTAAGATTTATTTATATCCTAATTAAAAGATAAATTAGTGATAAGATAATAATATTGATAATGGTTAAATTAAACCCATTTTAATTCAATAATGTTAATTTCAAGTATTTAGATTCAATTTTTTCTCTATGAAAATAATGTAATTGATGTATTAATAATGTGCTCAACAACACAAGCAGAATTATAATACGAATAACAAGTTAATGTGAATTCTAATTCGACTTTAATTTACATAATAAAATAAATCATTATACTTTCTTATGTT
>Ga0325411_1007594_pt1 | contig 11806 bp, 5 predicted proteins | sample PopdelMetagenome_13_FD_206181 | JGI IMG/M metagenome (GOLD analysis project Ga0325411, IMG submission 206181) | Populus deltoides microbial communities from Bellville, Georgia, United States - Xylem-PdIQD-R4 | ecosystem: Host-associated > Plants > Phyllosphere > Stem > Wood/Secondary xylem...
AAGAGAAGCACAGCAACAATAGAAAACAATGATCAAAGTCACAACAGTCAGTTTGTTGTTGATTTCATATCCAAAGCATTAGACTTGGTAATCTTTTTCCAGGTACAAATTAATCCAAAGGAAAACATAGCAAAAATTGTTTGTGAGTTTGGAAGGAATAATTAATCAAGTGAAAACCATATATATTATTTAATAAAATTACATGAGGCCTGTTCATTTCCAACTGTCTCTGGTAATTGTTTTTGATAAAAACATGATGTATTGTCATAGATTCACCCACTCAATTTTCCAGGCAATCCAAAAGATCAGCTAGTGTACACTGTCAAATTTACAGCAGCTGCTGTAAGAAGGAAGATATGCATAAAAGAAGCAAACAATGTTCAAGACTTCTAAGGCAATCTCAGTTCGTTATTGTCAAAGAAAAAGATAGCAAAGATTTTTTGTGATTTAGGGAGGAGAAACTTCCATCGTTCCCATTAACCACAAGATATGACTCGTAACAAATCCAGCAACCACATTTATATAGGTCTCTTGATGCTGAATTATGTTCATTTTCCACAGTGAAGAGGGATGACATGGCCGCCCATGAACATGACCCTCGTAAAAAACCTGGAGAGCCACATTGCAAGGGAGCCAGTCAGCGATCATTAAAGGCAAAACAAAGATCTAGATCCAAGTCAAGCAGTTGTCTTCCCAAACACATGTATAACAATTCAATCCCCACACACAACGATTTCTTAATTTTGATCTCTCATACATAAAAATAAAGACCAAAGCATGAGATTGTAAAGAAAAACAGTGGAAAAGACAGCTTTGTAAAAGAGATAAGGTTAGAAAATAATGCATTTCTCAATCAATATATAAGCACAGATGGATATAAAAGGTGTGAAAGGGCAACCCACCGATGAAAAGAGCAGTTTTTCTAAGTTCTTGATGAGACTCTAAACCGAAGAGAGGGAGTTGTAAAGCTTGATAGCAAATCAGAGTTATTTTAATAAATGAAATAAGGTAAAAATAAAACCAAGAAGGTATAAAAACATATAGAAAGTGAACAAAAAAATTAAATGAGTTGAAACCTGATGAGGTTTTAAAAATGCAACTAGCTTAGGAATAGGTTTCCGGATTGGATAATCAGTTAATCAATTGGTCCTAGTAATTTTATCCATTCTCCCTAGCTAAAGTAGTTGATAGCTTATAAATTTGATGCTTGGTGTGCTAAGGTAACTTGTGGTTAGTACTTGTAAAATGTCTTTTTTTGTGGAGATGGAGACTCTCCGATGCTTAAATAAATATCTTTTTAAAAAGAGAAAATACAAGAATATTCTAGAAAGAGATACTTTGAAAATATATATGCATCATTCTCTATGTTTGATGGGAATATTTTAAATAAATATATTAATATTTGATGAGAATATAATGGTTCCTTGAAGAACTTTTATACACCTAAAAAGATGTAATCTTATCCTGATGACATTTAATACGAAAATATCCTTCACATCTATATTAATGTCTAACAAGAATATGGTGGGTCTTTAGAGGACTTTTATATATTTAAAAGATGTAGGGAAATTAGGGTCAAAGACGTCAGATACATTACCAAAAAATTGATAAATACAACGAAAATACTGAGGGAATATTTTCGTTGGTAAATTGCAGACGGATTTTACCGACAAAAATATTTTCTTGATATTTACCAAGGGAATGACAATGGGAAAAAAATAATTAAAACAAAGCAAAAAATATGATGACGTGCCATTTTTACCAACAAAATTACCGACAAAATTTATTCCGTCAGTAAAATCGTTGGTAAACTTTGAACACTATTCATCATGTTAATTACAAAGGGAATCACCGACTGAACATTCCGTCGGTATTTTACAGAAAGCTCTAGAACTATTCACTTCCCAATTGCACTATTAATTACTGTTCTTTACAGAAAAAATCACCGACAGATTGAAAAGTCGTCGGTGTTATTTGGTGGTTTTCTGAAAAATTTAAATTAAATATTACAGACGGAATCACAGATGGATTGAAAAGTTGTCGGTAATATTTGGCGGTTTCTGAATTTTTTTGATTAAATTCAAAATTTAAATTAAATATTACAAATGGAATCACCGATAAAATGATTAAAAATATTAATATTTAATTATTTATCAGTAAAACCGTCGGTAAAACGCCCTAATAAAAAGCCTAGAATCCCTAATTTCACAACAGACCTGTCTCATTTCTTCTTCTTCTTCTTCTTCTTCTTCTCTTGTCTCATCAACTCCTTCTCTTGTTCTCCATGCTTAGGTATGTCTTCTTCTCTTTTCTTATTTTTTCTTCTCAGTTTTTTTTAATTAGTACACTTTACAAATTTGTTTTTTTTCTCTTCTTAGCTTCACTTGCAACTACATTAAGGTAAAAAAAAATTCTTCTTTTTTCATGTTTTTTTCACTATATTTGTTTTTTTATTTTATTTCTAATTGTTTTTGTTCTTAATAATTATATGAATGTTGTTGTAGGATTTTTTTTTCATATGAGATCAATTTTTAGTTAATTTATTAATAGGATTTTTAAATGTTTTTAGTTGAATTTATTTTTTCGTGTTATTTATTTGTTGTAAATTTTTATGAGTTGATTTTCTTCTTCTTTTTTCCAAGCATTTTTAGTATTATAGAGTGTTGATTAATATTAATTTAATTATTTTATATTTTTGTAAAATATATATTTTAAAATAGTTTTAAATAATTACCGACGAAATTACTGACGGTTTGGTTCCGAGGGAATTACCAACGGAATAAAATATTTTTTTATTTATTTTTTTTGCTCGCCTTTTCCATCAGTAAATCCATCGGTAATAATATTTTTTTATTACCAATGGACTTACCGACGGATAAAAAATTACCGATGAAAGATTCACCGACGGAGACTTTTCGTTGGTGATTTCGTCGGTAATTTTTTTACCAACAGAATGTTAGTGCAAATACTGACGGAAAATTCCGTCGGTAAATCTAAAGATTGTGGTAGTGATATAGCTAAGTCCATAGAGGATGAGTTCTTCCTCGAGGTTAGACTTAAATGAGGATTTTCATTTCCTTGGACGTGCTAAGGGAGGATGATTATTTTCTTGGTCGTGCCCAAATAAGGATGGTCGTTACCTTGGACTTGACTAATTGCCAAGTCCAAATGCCTTGGGTTTGACATGTTTGCTAGACTCGCGTTGTCTTGGACTTGACTGACTGCTAGGTCCAAATGCCTTAGGTCTGACATGTTTGCCAAACCTATATTATCTCATTCCCTTAGAAGTGCAAATAAAGGATGGTCATTCCCTAGGGCATGCCCTAGAAATGATGATCATTCTCTTAGGTGTGCCCAAGAGAGGATGATCATTATCTTTGACTTGTCAAGGATTTTGGGTCTGACATGTTTGCTAGACATGCGTTACCTTGGACTTGGCTAATTGCCAAGTCCAAGAATTTTGGGTCTGACATGTTTGCTAGACATGCGTTACCTTGGACTTGGCTAATTGCCAAGTCTAAGAATTTTGGGTTTGACATGTTTGCTAAACCTGTATTATCTAGGATTTAACTAGCTGCCAAGTTCAAGTGCCTTGGATCTAGCATGTTTACCAGACCCACATTACCTTATTCTATTGGGCGTGTTAAGGGAAGATGGTCATTACCTTGAAAATTCCAAGGGAAGATGCACATTCCCAAGGGAGTGCCAGGGGTTTGGCATACTGTCAAGTCTAGCGTGCCTCAATAGTATCTGGGTGTGGCACTAGCTAGACCCAGCCGTGATTGAGATTGGGTGTGGCACGCTAGGTTTGGCTGCCAAGCCCAATCACGGCTCTGGCTAGTGCCAAACTCGTTATTCTCGGGGCTTAGCACACTATCAATTCCAAGGTATATATAAAAATAATAAGAAATAAACATTAAGTAAATCTAACTAAAACTAATGTCCTAATCAGCCTAAGCAAAAATCTAACATGAAAAGCATAACAAAAGAAGCTATTCTAATAGGAATAACAAACTAAACGTAACCAAAATTGAATGAGAGACTTATCTCGTAGAAATCAAATGAAAACTATAGAGGAGCCAGAGAAAAAAGGCAAAAATAAATAAATAGCTCATCCCTAGGGAAACAAACATCCGATCATGCATATCAACCACCACACCTCTAGTAAACAAGGAAAATCCTAGCACATTGCAAGTGGTGTGTGTATTTAATGCATAATGATGGAACACCTCACTCACTTATGAAGAAGAAGGCCTACCACACACCTAGAAGGCAATCATAATCAAGCCATACTATCCTAGCCCCATAAAAAATAAATAAAACAAAATAGATGCATCAATCTCAAAAAAATCACTCATTGACGCCTAATCCTTGGTTCACCTCAACCCAAACATGCATTATACCAAACCAATCATAACATACCTAAAAATAATGCCTAGCCTAAAAATAATGCATGTTCGCACACAAGAGAGAGGCAAGAATCATATAGAAACAATGATAAACACTATGTGAATTCATAGTGAATTCACTCATAATCCATTATGTTTAACTAAGGATTTTTAGTTTTTTATTAATAATAATTTTTTATATATATTTTTAGTTTTTTCTTCACATTTTCTTTTGGTTTTGAGCAAGCAAAAAAATAAAATAAAATAAAATCGAGTATGATTTGAAAATTAAAAAACTAATACTAATAAAAGGAAAAAAAATACAAGAAAACACATATATGTTATTTTTTCAATTTGATTCTATTTCCATAGAAGTCTAAGAATATTCACGCACTCAAACCAAACTTTAGGTGTTTGTTTTAAATCATATAAAGCCTTTCTGAGTTTGAAAACATGATCAGATGAAAGTTTTCAAAACCTTGAGATTGCTCAACATACACCCCTTCTTTGATGAAACCATTTAAAAATACACTCTTAAAATCCATTTGAAATAGTGTAAAATTAGCATGGCATGCAAAAGCTAAAAACATTCTTATTGATTCTAATCTAGCCACCAATGCAAAGGTTTCTTCATAATCAATACCTTCTAATCGATTATAGTTTTTAGTAACTAGTCTAGCTTTGTTTTCTAATTATGGTCTCATGCTCATCAACTTTGTTCCTAAAAATCCATTTTGTTCCTATAATACATTGATTTTTAGGTCTAGGGACTAGTTCTCACACTTCATTCCTTTGAGATTGATTTAGCTTATCTAAAATGGCTAAAATCCAGTTTGCATCATTTTCAGTTTTTGAAAAGGATTTGGGATGTATATGAGGAAAAAAAAAGTACAATTCTCACTAATATTTCTAAGAGATGCTTTAGTCTTAATACCTTTAAAGGGATTACTGATAACTAAATCAGGAGGATGAAAGCTTACATACCTTACATCTTATGGTGGCACAAACGAGTTACTTACAATCTTTTATTGATTGCTTGTGCTTGGTTAGTCTTTGTCCATTTCTTCATTGTTAGCCTTCATGAAAATCTTATCATTAAGACTTAAATATTAAAAATTTTCATTAATGTCATCTAAAATCTCAACAATTTTGTCTTTCTGAGTTTCCTCAAATGTGACATACATGGATTTCTTAAGATAGGGTGTTTTATTATTATATACTATATAAGCCTTGTTAGAGGAGGAATAACCAAGAAAAATATCAATACTGAATTTTGAATTAAACTTATCCAAATTATCTTTGGTGTTAAGAATAAAATATTTTTAACCAAAAACTTTGAAATATGATATGTCGGGTTTCCCACCTCTCTACAGCTCATGATGAGTCTCTTTCAACTCTGGTCCCAATGTAACACAATTTAAAGCATAACAAGATGTGTTTATAGCTTCCGCCAAAAAATGTTTAGGGGTATCAAATTCATTTAACGTTGTTTTTGTCATTTCTTAAAAGGACCAATTTTTCCTTTCCACAACCCTATTTTAGGGAGTTCTAGGTGTTGAAAAGTTATGGTGGTATCCCTTTTTTCCCATAAAACGTTTCAAATAAATCACTTATAAATTTACCACCATAATCACTCTTTAAGTTTATAATTGAAAGCCATTATCATTTTCAACTTTTTTTGAAAACTTTATAAATTTATAAATAGTTTCATCTTTTGATTTTAGAAACAAAATCCATATATATCTTGTAAAGTCATCAACAATTACAAATACATATCTATTACCATTTATGTTTCTAACTCTAGTTGGTCCAAATAGATCTGTGTAACAATTCTAAAGGTCTTTCGGTAGAAATGTGATTTTTGCTCTTAAAAAATATTTTTACTTGTTTACCTATTTAACAAGCAGTACATAACTTTTTCTTTTTGAATGCAATATAAGGGAGACCTTTAACAAGTTCATTTTTTATAAGTTTAGAAAAAATATCCATGCTTATATGACCTAGTCTTCTATGCCAAAGAAAACTATCATTAATGCTAACAACAAGACAACTTTCTATCCTCATGCATGCATCAATCTTAATCTTATAAACATTTATCACCAATAAATAGAACTTTATCATTTTCAAGGATTAAGCAATACGCCTGGTAAAATATAATTTTGTAGCATTTATCACACAATTAACTAATACTTAGTAAATTATGTTTTAGACTATTTACAAGAAACACCTTTTCTATTAAGGGAGAGGACTTACCTCCAATATTGTCAACTCCAATAATCTTTCCTTTTGAGTTGTCTTTAAAGGTGACTTTTCCACCATTGATCATAGTAATGTTTGAGAACAATGAATCATCTTCGGTCACGTGTCTAGAGCAAACCCTATCCAAGAAACACTACCCATATTCCCTTGATTCCTACACATACAAAACCAAGATGAGGTTTTTGGTGCCCATACCTTCTTAGGTCTTTTATGGTTAGTGGTGGTTCCTTTTGAAACCTAAGTCATATTACTAATTTTGTATTTCTTCATAGGACATGCATAAATCAAGTGACCAATGCTTCTACAATAATTACATGTTTGGTTTATTTCATATGATTGTTTGCCATTAATGAACTAATTTTTTAAATATTGTTTATTCTTCTCAAGTTGATAGCCTAAACCTTTTTTTGTTGAAAACACATATTTGACTAGCAAGTATGGTTTTTAAGATTTTAGAACCTTGAGTGAATTTAGCTATAGTAGTGTTCAACTTGTTAACCTTTTCCTTTAAACCCTTGTTTTTATTTTTAAGTTGGTTCATCTTATTGCAATCATCAATTACAATGCATGTTTTCTTTTATAAAGTATCTTTCTCAACAAGTAAACATGCATGGTTCTTTTTCAATATGCTATACTTGGAACCTAACTTCTTGTATTCATCATACAATGTCTTAAATGCATCATGTAATTCATTATAAAAGAGATCAGATTCATCATTTGAAGATATTACCTCATTTTCTCTTTCAATTGCCATAAAACATATGTTTACAACATGCTCTTTATCATCAATTGAGCTAAAGTTTGAGTTATTACTCCATATTGCTTTCATTACTTGTTTATGATGAGGGTTCTTCTTTTTATTTTGAAAGAAAGGGCAATCAACCTTTATGTGTCCCGTCTTATTGCACTTATAGCCTCTAAGTGCTTCCTTGTTAGATTCTTTCTTATTTTCATTATTCTTGAAGCTTGAGAACTTTTTGTTCCCTTCTTTTTTCTTAAGGAATTTCATAATTGTCTTGTGATAAGTGCAATGTCCTCATCCATTTCATCATCATCATGGTGTATGATTTTGAATGCCAAATTCTTCTTTGGCTTCTCTTCTAAAACTTACTTTTCTATGTTGATTTCATAAGTCATAAGTGGTTTGATGATTTCTTCCAATGAAAGTTTGGTGAGGTCCTTAGTTTCTTGAATTGTTGTCACCTTTGCTTCTCAAGTCTTTGGCAAAGACCTATGAATTTTTATCACGATACCAGTATTAGTATAAGTCCTCCTAGAGCATCCAAATTATTAGTGATAATTGTCATTCTAGTAAACATACTAGTTATGAATTTATTTGGAAGCATTTTAAATAATTCATATTGATGCACTAAGATGTCAAATTTTTTATTCATTTACTTGATTTGTTCTTTCATGTGTTATCTCTAATGCATGCCATATATCTCTAGCATTCTTGCATGATGTGGTCCTATTGAATTCACTTATACTCAATGCACAACACTTAGTATTCATAGTTTTAGCTTCCATAGATAATAACTTCTTATCACCATTGGTATACTCACTTCTAGGTTTAAGAATCATTATATTATTTTCAATTTTAGTAGGCTTGTGATGTCTATTTTCAATAGATAACCATAAATCATAATCAATGAATTGAAGATATATAATCATCCTAACTTTCCAATAAGCATAAACATTACCATCAAAGAAAGATGGTCTAGAAGTTGATAATCTTTCATTTTGGACATTAAAACTAGTGGTTACTATTCTACTCAAAGTCTAAGCAAACTTAAATGAATGAGAACTAAGCTTTGATAACAATTGTTGTTTTAGAATTAAGGTAACAATAAAACCTAAGTGGGGTGAATTAGGTGTTTTACTACTAATAATAATTATTGTAATTAACTCGATTAAACATAATTAGTGTGGTTTAACAAGTTTATATCCATACCTCAAACACCAAACCGGTCTTGATTATTGCATTCTTTACAATGTCCTTGGTGAATTCTTACCAAATTCTTTTTCACCACTTGAATAAATATATATCCTCTTCAAGATTTTTCACCTTAGTGATGTATTTCACCAATGACTAAGAGTTTTTCACTTAAACTATTGAATGATTACAATTTGTTTGAAATATAACAATACTCTCTCAAAGGGTAATACAATTAAAACTTATATCTCTATAGGTCACTTAATACACTTAGAATGTATGAAGGTGTTTAAGTGTAATGAGTGTGAGAATTTATACTTGTGTTCAAGAATATGAAGGTTTTAATGCATAAATATGAGTATAATTTAGGATTGATGATTTAAGGTTATTTTTGCTCTTAAAATAGCTTGTGTGTGTGTGTGTGTTTCTAGCAAATACTAGCTGTTCTATAGCCGTTATTGTTTCTCTGACAGATAAAATAATCGATTGGTTTAGATTAATCAAGTTAATCATTCGACTAGTTCTTGCAAATTCTCTAGTACTCATCCTAGATGAATAAAGAATCCATCGATTCTATCGGTATGACAAGTCAACTAGTGAAAGATAATACTTATAGCTAAAAAAAGAAGAAGTGAATAATTAAAATCCCATCACCACTGTCTTACTCGAAAGGGGGAAAAGCAAGACAGCTATATGCGTGCAATATTACCATTTGAGTGTCAAAATGGCTTAGGATGAAAGCAAAGGAATCACTATCAAAGAGCAACATGACTGGGCGGCAAAAACCCACGATGATCACACAAACAACCCAGCTCTAGCTAGGATAATCCACGTATATAAAAACAAATTATTCCACATATAAATGAAAGAAAAAACAATAATATATATAAATTATAAGAGAATAATGAATGTGGGATCCAACTTGAGGTGTCACGTCTAGATTTTGGGGCGCCTATCTTTCTTTCAATTCGATGTCGTATTGTTAATTTTTTATTTATATATATATATATATATATATATATATATATATGTGTGTGTGAAGAAGCTGCCAATACATGCACCATCCATACAAAAAGGTGCTGATGTTGATGAGTTAAAAGAATACAAATTATTTTGAAAGAGAGAAACATAAATAAAAACGTCTTTCATGCCTCGCCACAAACCGAGGAAGGGCAGAAAGAAAAGAAAAAGGAAAAAGGAAAAAGGATGCTCCTTGTCTGTCTATAAAGCAATACCACTCAATACCTACCTCCTGTGCTTATCTCTCCATACATCCTTGTCTCGATTTTGTCTTTAAACTTGTGTTGATTCTTGCTCTTGCTGCTGTCATCAAATTATACTAGAGTTATACATACATACATACATACATACATACATACATATATATACATATATACATACATATATATATATATATATATATATATATATATATATATAGAGGAATGAATTATATATTAATATTGAATAATTAAGTAATATTTTTCTCAACTATTATATTAGTAACAATTGGTTCTTTAACCAGTTAATTTTATTCCTAAAATTATTTAAAAATTATATATTTTTTTAATAGTTTTAGATCATCATCATGTGCTGATATTAAAAATAAATTTTAAAAAATAAAAAAATATATTATATTTTTTTAAATAAAAATATTTTAAAAAATAATTGCTACTATAATATTAAATTATACCTCGAAATGACTTAAATTTTTCAATTGTAAAACTATGGCATGACGAGGGATTCTATATTGACTTTGTACAACTATTACTACAACTTTTTTGAGAGATTAATTATTTCTATTATTATAAAAAAAAATTATTGTTATCACTATTTAAATATAAAAAATACCACCACCCCAAGCAGCATATGGTAATGGGATGCCAGAAATAACCAATGAGGAAGAGGAGCTTTAGAAGGCGGCATGGACCGTAATTAATTAATATCATAGTTACTTTTCTTCGTTAGTTTATTATAATGATGATTTCGTCATCCTATAAAACCGTCTTTAGTAGGTACTAGTAATTTGACTCGAGATTCGCCTTGGTCGGTTATTTTTCTTTCCAATAGTAAAATTAAATATATAAGCTTTTTTAACACATTTGTTTTACATCAAAATATCAAGTATAAATAAAAAAATTTAAACATACATCTAATTAAATAAATTAAAAATTATCTATTTCAATAAATAAAAAAAGAGATCATCAATAATAACTAAATATGTATTTAGAAAAGTTAAGAGATGAAAGTAAATCAAGATATTTGATATCGTGACATGGTCCATTTACCCGATTATATTCAATGATTCTATTTATTAAAATTATTTTTTATTTAACCAAATAATAGTAGAAATAGACACACATAAAATTGAATGAATAAAATTAAGGGAAAAAAATATCTCGTAAGGTTGTATTTATTAGAAATATTATTAAAAAATAATATTTTTTATTTTTCAAAATAAAATTCAATAAAACATAAAAAACAATTATAGATGAATTACAAAAATCTATTCAAATTAAATACATACAAAATAATTTTTTAAAAAAACCACAATTTAAAATTACAAAAATCAAAGACAAAAAAACACACGTAAATAAAAGCATGATTTTTTTTTAAAATAAAAAATTACTAAAAAAAAGCTATCAGATGTCGCTGGGTTCAGAGCCTAACCCATTTAGAAGGGCTTACGCGCGGGCCTGCAAGTGCATGATCGAGTGTGGGCTCTTTTTTCTTAAAAAAAAATATAATCTTGTCATCCTCCCTAGTCTCTTTTGAAAATCAGGGTTGAATGTTTTTTTTTTAAATCTTAAAACTCAATTTTGATTCAAAACACAGAAAAAACACTCTATGAACCTTGATAAATCCATACTTGGCCTAAAAAACCCAAAACAAAATCATCCCAAAACTTGAAATCAATCCGGAACAAAAAATCTTTTCAAGTTCAGATATATTTTTTTAGGCACTTTCAAAGTAAAACTGCTCTCATCAAATGGAATTATTTGACATAAAAATCAATTATTTTGGTGGCCTAAATCGATGTCTACAATAGTTTTCCCTCTCTACCATTGGATCCAACAATCTCTCTCTCTCTCTCTCTCTCATCTCGTAAACTAGGAAAAAAATAACAAAAATAAATTTTTGTACTAAATTTTAGTAGAAAAAATATTGAGGACCAAAAAATGTATAATTTGTAAAATTTGAGAATTAAATTAAATTTTGTGTGAAC
>Ga0325411_1007597_pt1 | contig 11805 bp, 3 predicted proteins | sample PopdelMetagenome_13_FD_206181 | JGI IMG/M metagenome (GOLD analysis project Ga0325411, IMG submission 206181) | Populus deltoides microbial communities from Bellville, Georgia, United States - Xylem-PdIQD-R4 | ecosystem: Host-associated > Plants > Phyllosphere > Stem > Wood/Secondary xylem...
AGCCCATGCGATTGCTTGTAGTTTGTTAACTGATCCTATATCCACTGATAATGGCTAAGCAAGCAAAGATTTTCACCATCAGTTTGCTTCATTCACATAGAGAAACTCAGCTAACTGACTAAAAAATGAACCATTGCACAATGCTGGTGCATTTTACATGTATCATTACAGACAAACCTGCTAAAAAACATGTGATTGTTTCTGCAATTACACAAGTTGGCTCCAAACAATTTGCTACATAGTAACTATAAAAAAAGCCAAAAGAGTTGTAGAACTCTTTAATACAAAAACAAATCCTCATCCAAGAGACTAATAGTTAATTTACATGTTTAAATATAAATCCAAGTTAAACTATGAAAAGCAGAAAGCATATCCAAGTTAAAGTATGAAATTTTAATATTTTTTGGCACTTGTCTTCTCGTAACAAATATTTTTTCATTTAAGATCTAACCTGAAAAATTTCATTTAATTTAATAATAAGGAACTAACAGCTAGTGTCCTTTGATGGCTCAACAAATAAAGCAAAAGAGACTGGTGCTATTAATTGTTACATGTGCATCAATAAATCAAGAATCTTGTTTGGTCTTATTTCTTCCATCATAAGCATTCAAACTCCTACTTTTTCTTAAAGAAGCAAGAATAGTATGTAACCTAGATGCTTGGCAAACTGATTCACCTCACTTGTATAATCTGTTAGCTATATATTCTGTAACTTTTCGCTTTTAATTAGTTTTAATCATTGTAATTAACCACTCTTGTAATACTCTTTTATTTTTTTTTAATTATTGCTCTAATATTTACTCTTGTAATGTTCCCCCCCATAGCTTATTGTAAATATCCTTAGTATAAACTACTGACTTCCAAGACAAATATTTTTGAAGGAAAATCCTGATAGATAGCTTCCTTTCTAGAATGTCCACACCGAGACTTGCCATTGTTAGCCTAGGATTTCAATATCTAAATGCAATTATATCATGTAATTAATGTGCTAAGCTGCTTGGTAGATTCATAACACTATTCTAGTACATGTATCCAGTAAACTTATTAAATAGATAGAGGATAATCCAAAATAACAATTACTGCATAATCCAAAACAGCAGCTATGTGGGAATATAAAAAGGATATGGTGTAAATTATAAATAAGAAGGAATCAAAGAAAATAAATTCTTCAATTAATAAAATTTATTACTAGCCATTTCATCAATTCTTGAATTGTTAAAACATAAAACCAGCACAACAATCATCAATTCATCTTGATAAGGTAAATGCGCTTACTGTTTGATCATAGGCATTTATTCCTTCACTATCTAACAGTAAGAGATTGTACTGAGTTCCATCAAGGGCAGTTCTCTAATGTGGCAGTTCCTTTTGTACATGGTCGATGAGTGGATGCTACTTGAAATCCACTGCTCCTGCCAAGAAGCTACAATACACAAGTCCACCTCTTAGTTAATAACTGACACATGAGGTCAGTTGCAGAAATGGAATGTCATAACAGATAACTCTAAAATAAGCTTCAACAAACAAAATTCCAGTAGACATTCATTGATAAATCTACTAGTGTACATCTTAGGTAAAGGAATTGTGCATAACATCTTAAACCCATCCAGTTATAACACTTGCTAGTCTTTTAAAACAAATCCAAGTTAAACTATGAAAAACAGAAAGGATATCCAAGTTAAACTATTAATTTTTAATATTTTTTTGGCACTTGTCTTCTCATCACAATTTTTTTCTTCTAAGATCTAACCTGAAAAATTTCAATCTTAAACATGATTCATTTTGAAATTTTAAAATAACTAGCATTTAATTTATAACAAGGAACTAACTTATGGTTTTCAAAAACATAATGACTAACTTATAAAATCATAAAAAATGCATAGACTAAATTATAATTAACTCTAATTAACAATGGTAGCAGATGCAGAAGAAAATGGTAACAGTTTGTATAAAAACAGTAAATGACATGTAGAAAAATTGCATGAACAAAGGAAGCTGGATGCATTAAATGATATTCCATGTAAATGACATGTAGTATAAGAGCACAAGACCTCAAAAAGACAAAGCATTAAGGAGACCATATTAAATAATAGTACGAACGCAACACACCGCTCTCGTGCCAAGAAGAACCCAAAGGCTGATTAATTATTGAGGAAGATAACTTGATGCCACGCTTAAAAACCTAAGCCATCATATTGAATAAAGTCATGTTAGGACCCAGAAATTAAAAATAAAAAAAAAGCCAAATAACAAAGCAAGCATTAGGTACTGTAACAAAATGAGTAAATATTACAGATTTTTATCCAAAATTCAATAGCTGAAGCATACATATAGATGAGTCATATAGCCAGTTCCAAACTCCCTATTATATCTAGAATGCCTTTGAGTTGAAAAAAATAAAATAAAAAAATAGTTAAATTAAGGAAAATTTTTAAAAACAGAGAAAGAATATTAAAAAAAAATAAATGAAAATAAATAGTGAATTTACTATATTTCATGTACTAAAAAATCATGTCCCATTTCTTACATTGTTTCTCTAACTTTTTTAAATTCTTAATGTGACTATCATATTAAAAGCCTGCCAACTAAACTATTTGGTGATCAATAACGTTTTCAAATCATGCATGCTGACCTCAAGATAGGACAATCAAATGAAAACAGACAACATATATAGCTAATGTGGGAAATTAACTGATCACCATGCAAGGAGGAGGCAACCATGAATTCTAACCTCTTTCACTACACAATTCTGCTACTTATATATATAACAAGTAAAACAGCAAGAAAAAAAAATAATGAATGAAGAAACAAAAATAAAACAGCAACCTTATTAACGAAGCACAACATCAACAAGCAAGTTTCCTTATATATATATATAAGCATATGAATACATTCAAAACACCTAGGTGTCTGCGCACAGGAGGACAAAAAGACTTGCAGACATCAAAGAACACCCAGCATCAATAATACTAATTGTTAAAAATTAAATTGGAGGTTTTGATAAATTTTCAATTAAACATGCATAATTTCCATCAATCACTCTCTTCCAGACACAAGAATTGTCAGCATTGGTCAGGTTGAATAAAAGCATTCAATTTATGAACTGTAACCCTAAAAATTAATTTGGGGGTTTTCATAAATTTTCACTTAAACGTGCATAATTAGGATATAAATCATGGTAAAAACATTTCATAAACCTTATATTATCGAATTAATAGCCTAAAACCATTATTGAAAGTATCGGGAAAAAAAATTCTTACCTGTGTTATCAATTACAGGTGAGGGAGATGGATCAACACGACAGAATAACACCTGAGATTGGAAAAGTTAGGTTAGAACTGTTTAGTGTAACTTAAAATTGCAACAAAGAAAACAAAAACCATAAATTAATTACCTGAGCTATCGAAGAAAACAGTGCAAAACCTAACCCGTTTACAGAGAAGGGGTAAAACAGGATGTTCAATGGTGATGATGATGGGTCTAGTGCGATGTTGCCATGGGTCTCTGTTTTTGTTGGATTGAAGAGAAATATTGAAACTGTTAAGATGAAGGAGAAGAAGATGAAGAAAAAAAATTGGGTTGCTGAAGACGAATGCGAAGATGATGAACAGTTTCGGATAAAGGAAGATGAAATCGATGAAGAGAGGGTGAGTTTTGAACAGTTAGGAATCGATGTTATTAAGGACGAAGAAGGATACTGGAAGAGTGGAATTGAAGTAAATTAATTTTCAGCGTAAATGGTTTGGTGGATCTGTATTTCGATCGGTGTGGGGGGAGAGAGTGAAAATAAACGGTTCAAATTTTATGCAATCAACGGTCTACATTTAGTTTTATATTAACATTTTAATTTTTTTTTCAATTAGCAACGGAAAATCCGTTGCTAAATTCAACGTAAATTTTGCAACGGATTATCCGTTGCTAATATTAAAAAAATAATATATGTGTAATTCGTTGCAAATCCGTTACTGAATTTAGCAACGGAATTATCCGTTGCTAAATTCCGTTGCTAATACCCCTGTTTTTAGTAGTGAAGGCTATACATGGGATGGCTTGATTTTAAGTGGTGCTATGTGTGGTATTTCAGCAAAATTTAAACCTATGTGGCCATTAGAGAAGCTACTTCCTTTGGCAGCACTATTCGCGCCCACATGGAGAGTTGTGGCCTCAAAGCCAGTCTCTAGCAGATCATACAAAGAAGAATGGAAGAGAAGGTTGGTAGCCAACAACCCGAATCGCCCGAAGTCAGGGAAGCCTCCGGCAGCGACTGCACTAGAGTTTTTGAGGGTTTGTGAGTACATAAGGATGCATTGCTATGACCTCGGGGTTCCATTTCTAATGGTGCATGGGGAGGATGATTTTGCGTGCGACTTTAGGTCGGCTAGTTTTGTGTATGAATCGGCTTCAAGCAAGGACAAAACATTGAAGATCTTTCCTGGTATGTGGCATATGTTGGTTGGTGAGCCTAAGGAAAATGTGGAGCTTGTGTTCGGGACTATCTTGACCTGGTTAAGAGATCATGCTGCACAGACAAAGCCAAAACCATAACAAAGCAATCAATTACTACTAGTTCTATATATATTATGTCTTTGTTACTTGTGTTTCTAGCTGTAGCATATGGGTGGATGTCCCGGCAAGTACTGAGAAAGGTATTTTAGGATGGAAAATTAGATTTATCATCTAGTAATTAAATAAAACTAAATATTCTAAAATATATATTGATCTTGGAGATTTAAATACTTGGTTATTTGCAAAAATCTTGACCACAATCCTTTTCAAAAGGAGACTTATCATCTAAATTGTTTATAAAATAGGTATGGGATCCGTAAAGATGATAAAAATAAAATTAGACTTTGAACCATTTATTTCGGTAAGTTTTGAAAAAAAATTCGAAGTTTGCTATCATTATTTCATGAGCTTTTGATTGGACCATGTCGATTCAGCCCAATTTTTTATTTTTTTTGGATTCGAGAAACCTCACTTCCCAGAAAAGCGTATTTTGTGGGTCCAAGTGAGCGAGTAAAACCTCGTCTGTCTCAGAATCTTACAAGAGGTGCACGCCCTGACTCGAACTCGAGACCTGCTGTGCAGATTTCAAGCCCTTTGCCATCACGCTATGTCCCTTAGGGACGATTCAGCCCAAATTACTAAATCATATTAAACTAGATTAGGATATGTTAGGTTATCTTATTCTAAGAAAATAGATTCTCTTGGTTTAATTTCTAGCTTTAATTCTCTATATTTTTGGATTCTTGAATAAAAAGTATTTCTTATAATAAAATAAAATTTAGGTGATCCAAAATTAAGTTATGACACCTAAGATGAAGCATATATAATGACAGCACCCTCATGTGACCAGAAGCAATTCAGTTGTTTAGATCCTGCAGCATGCTTCCTACGAGTTTCAGTAGTTAAGATTGTCAAAATGAAGAAAGCAGCAACGATATTATGTTCATCAGAAAATCAAAGAAGGATAAAACCAGAGGAAGAGATGTGAAGGAAGCTACATACTGTATGATGTTTTTATAAAATCAGATTAAGCTCTGGGAATCAAAGAAAACATGCAGGTCAATAGTTGAAATCAATCAGCTTATTTTGACAGAAGGTTACAGCTCTCATCTGTGGCCATCATCACTTGCCTAGCTAGCCGATTTTGCTTCTTCGAAGCTCTGCAAATTGAGAGCATGAATGAACTTCAATCCAATCACTGAAACAAATACTTTCATCAGCTCATAATTTGTACAAAACCACATCAATAGATTCCAAGTGCATGCAGGTCAATAGTTGAAATCAATCAGCTTATTTTGCACAATGGATTAATATCCATTAATACCAACAGGGTTTATCTGGATTCTGGATTGTCATTGGTTTTTACTTTTCCTTCACTTTGATGAATAAACAATTACTTTGTTAGGAATCAACAAAATTGGTCAGCTAAATTATAGTATAAATCTCAAGAATTTCCAACCTAATTTATCCATGATTGTTCATGTTTTTTCTAAGTGTTGTTAATTTCTTACTATTACTTGGCCAAAGAAAAAAAAATCAATGTCTTGTGAATTAAATTGTGTTATTAGTAATCTGGTTATCTTAATCAGTTCAAATTTAAATGAGTCGAGCAAATAAAAAAAATTCTCACCTGTAAATAAATAAAAAAAAATTATATCAATTTTTCTTTTTCTAAAATTCAAAATTATTGAAAAGATGACATTAAATTTTACTATAAAAAAATAAATACCCTAAAGAAATCTAAGTAACACTAAATCCTCGTTAAGGATTGTTAAATCCATAACAAGGGCTTGTTGTAATCCGATGCTGGGTATCGCATTCCAAAAGTGCTTAAAACTTCAATGGCATGGTAAATCTATAATAAGCATAATAACAACTATTTGTTTTTGGATTTAAGAGTGTTTTTGAAAAAAAAATAATTTTATTTTAAATTAATATTTTTTTAGTGTTTTTAGATTATTTTGATATACTGATATCAAAATTAATTTTTTTATCTTAATATATTTTAAAATAAAAAATACTTTAAAAAATAATATTATGACACTTCCAAACACCTATTAATACTTTGTCTTAAGTAGTGTAAATCCATATGCAGACAAAGGTTTTGTTTGACTCAGTAGTGCAAACCGAGTTTTGCACGGAAAAAAAATATCATTTTTTATATATTTTTTTATGTGAAAGTGTAAGAATACCAAAAGTTTGTGAAAAGATAACAAACTGAAGAAGCTTCGAGTTGCCCTTTTACTTTTCTCTTCTCTTTGGGAGATCATGATCGTTCCTTCTATTTTCTGTTCATGCTAGCTCTGCCATCAATTTTCACTTGGTGGAGTGATACGAGATGATCCTTGGAGCTGACCAGGTAATAGGCCAATCAAATTAGTCAAGTTAGCTGAATCAATCTTCAAACCAGTTCAAGATAAAGCCTACAAGGTTGGTTCGGGTTTAATATTTTGATCAAACCTTTTGTATTTTTCGGACTGATGCACCAATCAAATAAAAAAAATAAAAATAAAGAAGCAATTCATCGAGCTGCATAGCTTCGATTTTCAGATGGTCAGTTTTTTCATATGAAGAAAGTACAGATTCTTTGACCTGATGGTTCCAAGTTGAGACAATGAGATAATGACGACAAACTTCTGAGAGGGCTCACCAGGCTGCTGATAGAAAAACAATACTAGAAACAAGTTTGCAGTAAACTTTTTTTTTTTTTGATTTGAGGAAACCCCATCTTCTGGAAAGCGTATTTTATAAGTTCAGGTGAGCAAGTAAAACCCCGGCTATCCCAGATTTTTATAAGAGATACACGTCCTGACTCGAACTCAAGACCTGCTATACAGATCTCAAACCCTTTGCCATCACCTTACGTTCATTGAAAAAATTAGAAACAAGTTTGCAGTAAACGTGCAATACTGCAAGCAAAAGACAGAAATTCCAATCATAAAAGGTTGTAAATAGACAGAAATTCTTTGACCTGATGGCTCCAACTGCTTCAACCACCCCAAGCAAATGCGTTCCATATGGTGTTAAGCTGAATGGATTCACAGCATTTTTTACCACCTTTAAATATGTTGTAACCCAATTTTGATGAAATGGCTTTTCAATTTAATTTTACAAGGTTTAAAATATAAAATTAAAAAATCAAATATTTATTTCGATAAAAAGTGTAATTTGTCAACTTGCGTTAAAACTAGAAACTAAAATGCGCTTTTATAATTTTATTATTATCTTCAAGATAATCCTTGTCTTCAAGATAATGATAGTTATCCGCTTTTGAATTTGATTCTTAATCAAATTCAAACTTCAAAAAAAAAATGAGTTTAATTAAAATTTTATTTTCTACACACAATAAAACTCTTGCACTATAAACATACATGAAAAAGAAGGGGCCATTATAGAAAAAAACAAAGAAACCAAGAGAGAGAGATCACAAAATACCCTAGAGGGCCATTACAAGAAACCCTAGAAGAGAAAAAGAAAAGACATCACTAAAAAAACAAAAAACAAAGGGGGCGGCAAACCCTATACCAACGGTCGCCCCTTCAGCCTTTTTTTGGCTTTTCTTCTCCAGTCTCGGTCTCTCCCCCATCAGACACTTTTCATTCCTCAATCCCAACCCCCAGGAGCTGCAACTCCTCATCGAAAAAGAGCACAGCATACAGGAGAACATCATTGTGCACAACCACTTCATCCTCGCAAAAAAAGAAGCTTGGTGTTTCACCCTCTCCTTCCTATCGTCTTCCCCCTCAGGCCAAGCTCAAGCCAAACAACTCCTCTCAGCAGCAGTAGCAGAGTTGGTTGCCCCCAGTCACTGTAACAATGGAGTTTCATCATCATAGTCAGAGCAGCAATAGCGTGGTTTCCTTTTCTGCAACCCAGCAACGACGTGCATATCCTTTTAGCAACAATCCAGCAGTGCGACCAACCTCGTTTCTGCACCAGTAGCTGATCCTAGTCATCTCCCTCACCATATTTCTTCCCCATCGCCAGTAGTAGCAATGTTACCTTCTCTGCAATGGGAGCAACCAGTAGCAGGGGTGCGCAGTCATCACCAGCCGTTGCGAACTCCTCAGCCACTATGAGCACGCAAGCCACCAGCAGCAGAGGAGATCTTCACTTCCGCCATAGGTTACTCCTCCAGCAGCAACCTTCTCTTCCCTGCAGAGGCTGCACTAATCGTAGCAACACCAAAGGCCACCATTGAGACGATCATCTTTCAGCTAGCAAACCTGTACCCACGGAACAGCAAGTAGGGTCGTCCTTCGAGAGCAGAGCCCAGTCGTCTCCCTCTGTTTTGCCTCCAGCTGCTGCCTCGCCAGGTAAGTCTTTCTTTCTCTGTTTTTGCCAAATTAATTACCTTGCCATTGTAGCATGCATGAGTGAGTTATTCACGCATATATGCAACAATGACCAAACCAGGTCACTGGTTCTGGTTTGGACCAGTGACCCGACCCTTTTTTTTAAGTTTTACAACCAGGGTACAAAAAATACATAAAAAATAGTTTTTTTTTTAATTCAGATTTTGTAGATTTATTTACTGACGCCAGAGTCACGAATACCGTACTTTGTGGATTGCGCAATATTTACCAACACTAAAGTTATAAATATTTATAGGTGAATATTTATTGACGTCAAAGTCAGGAATATTATAGGATGATCATAAGAACAAAACACAAACAAACCTTTAGCAATTTTAGACAAAATCAGCAATGCATTCTGCCTCAGGTAGAACGCTTAAGGGGTGATAGAATCTTTCCTTTCACGTAATCAGTCCTGGACCATAGAATCTATGTTGACCAGTTAGGGTTCCTAGTGATCATAATACTAGGTGACAACTTCTTAAATAAGATCGTTTCCCCCTAAGAACAAGATGTAAGATATCTGTTTCTTTTTCCAATCGAGAGATTAATTTTTAATCGGTCGCCGCGAAATCTGAGTGTGACAAAATCCATCACCAATATTATATTATAGTGCATTGTGGATCATAGTTGTTAAACTGCTCCCTGAAAAAATTCATGACCCAAATGAGTTCTAGGATATGATCCTGGTGAAACTCATTGACTCGTCTAGGTTTATCTAGTTAAATTTGATCCAAACTTGACCAAGACAGAACCAAGAAAAATATTTTAAAAAACAAATGACATTATTTTAATAAAAATAATTAACTTCATGACCATAAGGTTGATTCAATGACCCCTTTCAAATTAATTTTTGAATTGGATCTATAACTACACTATGGATACATATAACAAATATACATACATATAAAAGGGGCATGTAATTGAGTGAAAACCTAATCAATTTCTTGTCTAACATCCAAATTTAAGTTAATATGGATCATAGGATTATAGAAAGGCCATAAAATAAACAGTTACAAGCTCCCACAAGTCAACAAACATTGTTTAGACAGCCAAGGTCAAATATATATATCCGACACAAACCTTAGATTGTTGTATGCTGTTTTTGCACCATGATCAATTAACTTGCAAATGCTATTTTATTATTATATATAAAACTAAACGGTGTGTGGAAATCACTATTTCCTTACACCCAATGTACTGTGGATTACAATAATAATTCATAATGCATTCCATTTTTTTTTTGCACGTTTTCATTTTTTTCCCAACTTTCCCCTTTTCATTTTTTTTGTTTTTTTACAAAATTACTTTCCTTTTTTTCCAACTTTTCTCTTTTTTCTTTTTATTTTTTTTGAAATTATCTTTATTGATTTTACTTTTTAAATATTAAGCTGGTTAAAAAATTCAGTTTGTAATTTTTTTTCTTTAAAATACTATGGATTGCTGCTGTGTTTTCCTGTATAAAACTAAAGGGTGTAGGGAAATTATTGTTCTCCCACACCTAATGCATTCCTTTTTTTTTCACTTTTTTATTTTTTTTCCAACTTTCCCCTTTTTTCTTTTTTTTTTCCTTTATTTTTTCTTTTTTTTTCCAAAATTACTTTTTTTTTCATTTTCTTTTTCTTTTTTGCTGTGTTTTCCTCTATAAAACTAAAAGGTGTAGGGAAATTACTGTTCCCCCATACCCAATGCGTTTTTTTTTCACTTTTTCTTGTTTTTTTTTGCACTTTTTTTCCAACTTTCCCCTTTCTTCATTTTTTTTGTTTATTTTTTTTTCCAAAATTATCTTTATTGATTTTACTTTTAAAATATTAAGCTGGTTAAAAATATCACTTTGTAATTTTTTTATTTAAAATACTGTGAATTGCTGCGGTGTTTTCCCACATAATTTTTTCATTTTATTTTTTATTTTCAAAATTATATTTATCGATTTTTTTTTATATTGAGCTGATTGATAATTTAGTTTTGTAATTTTGTTTTTTTAAAACATTGTTGATTGCTACAGTGTTTCTCCGCATAGTTTTTTTTTATGATTTTCTCCGAAATTATCTTTTTTTATTTTTTTTTAATATTAAGCTGATTAAAAATTACAGTTACAATATGTGAGAAAAGCACTGTAACTTTCCTCGCAAATTACTATGGATTGCTACAGTGTTTTTTTCCTACATGGTTTTTTTCTGTTATGTTATGTTTTTCCCTAAAATTATCTTTGTCAAATTTATTTTTTAAATATTAAGCTGGTTAATAATTGCAATTATAAGTAAATACAAGTTTTTCCTCACAAAAAACTATGGATTGATACAGTTTTTCCTCACATGGTTTTTTTCCAGTTTCTTTTGTGTTTTCTTTTTTTGTAAAATTTTTTTCATAATTATTTTCGTCAATTTTATTTTTTTTAATATTGAATTGGTTAGAATTTAACTTTGTAATAAAGCTTAATCATGTGGGGAAAACACTGTAGATTTAACAAGGCCGTTTGCAAGTCCAAATTGTAGCAACAACGAAGAAGCCCGAATCTGTCCTGCAGCCCAGACACTGTTCAGTGTTCAGCCCATATCTCGAGTTCTAGAAGTCCAAATGATCTCAAATTTTTACCCTAGAAAGATGAGACAATTCCTAGAACTTTCATAATTTAAGTCTGTTCAAATTATGACGTTATCAATGACTTTTTGGCAGACAAGAAGATAAGAATTGTCACCAAGTCAAGATGTGGCCACCCATTTGTTGTAACCCAATTTTGGATCCACCAAGATTTTCTCAAATGTTATTTTATTTCTATTATTATTTATAAAAATCCAAAAAAACTTAAGAAAAAGGAAAATTCAAAAATATATTTTTCTCGAGTCAACCGCATCTTTCCATAAGAACCGATTCCACCGGGTCAATACAGGTCAAACCATGTCGGCCAAGTAAAAAATGAGTTTTCGGGTCAAAACCGTCATTT
>Ga0325411_1007602_pt1 | contig 11799 bp, 4 predicted proteins | sample PopdelMetagenome_13_FD_206181 | JGI IMG/M metagenome (GOLD analysis project Ga0325411, IMG submission 206181) | Populus deltoides microbial communities from Bellville, Georgia, United States - Xylem-PdIQD-R4 | ecosystem: Host-associated > Plants > Phyllosphere > Stem > Wood/Secondary xylem...
CATAGCCACCAAAAATAAATTCAGATTAATATTTTTTTATTCCTGACTCTAACGCTAGTGAATAAACAAATAAACTAAATTTACGCATTCACATATTTTTTATTTTTTATGTAGTTAAATAAAAAAACAAAGAGAATAATTAAATAAGTATTTTTATTTTTGACTCTGAAGTCAATAAATAAAAATAAATTTATTTTTCATACATGCACGTATATTTTTTTGCTAAATAAAAAAAAATATATGAATAAAAATAATATAAACTTAAACTAATATTTTATTCCCAACTCTGGCGTGGGTGAATAAACTAGTAAATTTATATTATTTTTATTCATTCACACACATATTTTTCTATTTTTTCTATTTTTCTATTTTTTCTATTTTTTTCTATTTTTTTATATATATTTTTTTGGGGCTGGGCCTAGCTCAGCCCACATGGGCTGGGCTGGCCCGGCCCAGCTCAGCCCACATGGGCTGGGCTGGCCCGGCCCAGCCCAGCCCAGCCCAGTCACTGGCCCAAGCCAGTGACCTGGCTGGGCAACATAAAGCACGCGTGAACTAAATCACGCGTGCATTAGCAGATAAAGGAATTAATTGAGAGTGTACAGTAGAAGTGAATTAAAATGAAAAACGGTGAAAGGTGAAAGAGAAACTTACTTACCTGGCTCTGGATACAATGAAGGCAGCAGCAACAATGGTTCTGGTCACGGTGGCTTTCCTCTGCTTATGTTCGTCCCCTGTTTATTGGCTTGTTCGTCCCTTGTTCTTGTTTCCAGTCGCTCTCCTTTTGTTTTCTTGCTCTCGTTCTCTGTCTTCTGCGTTTGTTTTTCCTCTACGTTTCCCTGGTTCTCTTTTTGTTCACGTTATCTTCTCTGCTTTTCCTTTTTTCGTCTGTGTCTGTCCCTTCTGTCTCGGTCTGGTTTTTTTCTTTTTTTCTCTTGCTCTCACATGCTCTGTCTTTCTCTGTTTTTTTTTTCTGTTCTTGGCTCTGTTTTGGGTTGATTTTTCTTGTGCAGGGATGAAGATGATGGCGGGGTTGATCTCTGATTCCTTTCTGCCTTTCTCCCTTTCTCCCTGGGTATTTTTTTTTGTGTTTGTGCTTTGTTTTGCTCTGCTTGTTTCCTCACTGATTTCCGGTTCTTGCTTTTTCCAATCCCCTGTTCGTTCGTCTCCTCTGTTTCTTTTTGAAGAAACCAGAGGCTACCTCACGTCCACCCCCCTTTTTTTCTTTGCTGTTCATTCTTTATAAGCCCTCTAACACCCTTACACTTTCGTATTAATGGCACATCGTGGGCAAAAACATTACCCACGTTCTCTGCCGTTTCTCTTGAATCGGGATGGAGGAGATGAACAATGGAGTGTTTATGGCGTTTTTCATTTTGGTCCTTAAAGTTTTGGAAGTCTTGTGATTAAACCCCTAGTTAATTGGTAATTGGATCTCTGCATCTCGGCGACTTTTACAAGTTAGTCCTTGGACTTTAATCTATTGCAATTGTGCCCCCAATTAAACCCACACTTTGGTATTGCTTTCAATTAAGTCGCTGATTTCATTAATTCAATTAAATCCAAAGTCCAATTAAGTCTAAAACTTATCAATTCTCCAATTAAAACCTTGATTGGATTAATTAAATTAATTTCAAGCTTAATTAAGTCTCAAACTTATCAATTCTCCAATTAAACCCTTAATTGGATTTAATTAGATTAATTTCAAAGTTTAATTAAACCCCAAAACTTCCAATCATGTTGCCCTTAACCCAAATTTTAATTCATTCTTCATTTATTTCATTTTACTTATTTTTCTATCATTATTATTATTTTTTTTCCATCATCAATTTTTCATTAAATAAAATAATAATAATAATTAAAATAGGTCAAAAATTGGGTTATGACAAGATTCTAAGAAAATTTAAATGAAATGAACTTAATTATCTTACAAATTTAAAAATCATATTACTTACATTATAAATTAAAAAAATAAAATTAATGTCAATTGGAAAAAAGAAAAAAAACAATTAACTTAATGTGTCTAGGAGACGAGATTTTTAACGAAGATTGAATGGTTTTGATGTATTTAATTTTAAGATTTTTGAATTATATGCCATGTAGTATAAGAGAATATAGAACTTTAATTCTTCAAAACAAATTCAAATTATATATTTATTGTAAAAACATTTCTACTGTTTTCCTATGTAAACAATTGATATAACTAATTAAATTGGTAATGATTGAAAAAACAAAATAATTAACGATTTGGAAGAATTTTAGAAAGTGAATGATTTTATGTTTAGTTATTTTTTAGACGTGAGTAATTTTAATTTTAAATACTTCAGGTTTTGCGTACTTATTTTATATTAAAGGTGATCACTCCTTTACCAGCAAACATAGCCTAGCGGTAGCTTATTTGGTTGTTATGTAATGAAACAAATTAACCTTTCATTATGTATTTACTATTTACTAATCACGCTTTCTTAGTAAGGTAAATAAGCTAGAAATTTAAAGTCGTTTCTGACACTAGAAAACTTCTTCCAAGTTTCAAATACTAGTGAAATCCTATTTAAATACATAATTACAATGATATTAAAAAAAATCATCTAATTGCATTTTTTTAAAATAAAATTAGAGCTTTTTATGGTATTATTTTTAAATTTTTAATTATATGAAACCAATATAAATAATTGTTCAAAAAAATTGCATATAAATATTCAAAGAGATTAAAATATATATTTTGTTTTATTACGTCGATCTTTTATATTATTGTTCTGTAATACTTACATAAAAATAACCCAAATATTATTATTTCTTGTTTCTTATTTGAAAATTGTTTTACAAAAACCATTTTTTTTGGATAAAAAAACTTTTTTTCTTTAAAATAGAAAAAGAATAAACCGTTTTCAATTATCTTAATTTTTATTACAAGTGATGTAAAATGACGTTGAATTATTATTTTTTATTATTCTCAATGATTAAAGATATTTTCGACCAACTTGAATGTTAACTAGAACTAGATTTCCTTTCTAAATGATTTTAAAGATATTATATATATAGCTAACCAGATGCATCAAGAGGAATTTGACAAATTCTCTTGAGAGATGATCATGAGATTTAAACTTGATGACTATTTTAGGTAGCGGAGCAATCAAAGTTTTATAAGATTTTGAATTTTTTATTTTAAATTATTTTTTTATAATTTTAGATTATGATATATTGATGTTAAAAATAAATTTTTTAAAATAAATAAAGAAAAGAAGGCAAGCTTTACACCATCATGCCACCCTTTTAGGGTTATATCTTCTTCTTCTTCTTCTTAATTCAAGCAATTATGAATTGTCCATATCTGTATGATAGTTAACTTTCCAAATAAAAAAAAAACCCAACTAAATTCACTAATGATATCTTCTTGCTCCAGAACTAATTTTCTTATTTATGTAGCAACCTTTTTGTTTTTTTTTTTCATTTATTATGCAATTCCTGTGTATAAAATTAATGCTTTACAAAATCGTAAATACACAACTTCAACCTTATCTATTGATTTTCCTCTTTAAAAAATAAAAGTTACCTTATTTCATAAGGATTTCTTTATGTTATAAATTAATCATTCTCTTCAGAGAAGGTATTCGATTTCCAAACTTGTTCTGTTCTCTCTCCACATCCTCTCTCCTTTGTTAAGTGTCATGGCATCAACCAAGCCAGTAAGTGTACTCGAGATCTGCCATGTTAGTCCTTCCTCTACCTCACCCGAGTCAAGCACCGAACTATCTCTGCCTCTCATCTTCTCTGATATCTTCAACCTCAAATTCCCTCCAGTTCAAGGCATCTTTTTCTATAAACTCCCCGGGTTAACCCCTACTTTCTTTAACTCCGTAATTCTTCCCAAGGTCAAGCACTCACTCTCTTTAACTCTTTCCCACTTCCGTCCTCTTGCCGGTAACCTCACCTGGCCTGCAAATTCCATCAAACCCGTCATTACGTACAATACTCCAGATGATGGTATTAAACTTACAGTTGCCGAGTCCAGTGCAGACTTTGACCATCTCTGTAGTGAAGTGCATGATGCTATTGAGTCACTTCCTTATGTGCCAAATGTATCAATATCTGATACTATAGCATCTACACTTGCTATTCAGATCACTTTATTTCCAAATAAAGGTTTTTGCATCGGCCACATCACTAACCATGCTGTTCTTGATGGCTTGAGCGTATCCTTTCTCATGAATGCATGGGCTCGCATTTGCAAGCAGTTAGTCGATGAAAATATGGAAAACCCTAGCTTGTTACCGGAAGAATTAACCCCTTTTTAAAATCGAACAGCTGTTCAGGATCCAGAAGGGTTAGACATGTGGTACTTGAAATTCTGGCTGGGAGTGAAATCTCCAGGTTCTGATAACAATCCTAGGAGTTTGAAGCCTTTTCCGCTTTCAGAAATACCACCAAACTTGGTAAGGACAACGTTCGAACTTTCTCGTGAAGACATACAGAAGCTTCGGAAAACGATAAGCTCTCAACTTGATAAGCTTGGATCTAAAGAGGATGCCAATCAAACAAAGCCAATATATTTGTCGATTTACGTGCTTGTATATGCATATACAATGGTTTGCATGCTTGAAGCAAAAGGCCTAAATAGCAATGATAAGATTAAGATTGTGATTCCGGTAGACTGTAGAGCCCGTTTAAACCCTCCATTACCTAAGAATTATATTGGTAATTGTGTTAGCTCCTTTGATGTGGTTGTGGAAAGAGAAGATCTCATGAAAGAGAATGGGGTTGCGTATGTTGCGAAGAGGCTTACTGAGATGATAAAAGGATTAGAGAATAGATCAGTTCTCGAGGGAGCAAAGGAGAGGATACCATACACTGATTGGGAGAAATTTACTCAAACGGTTCGAGCTGTTGGGACAAACCGATTTGGGATGTATGGGGCAGATTTTGGATGGGGGAAGCCAAGCAATGTGGAGGTTACGACAACGGCTAGAACTGGTGCCTTTTCTATTATGGAGAGCAAAGATGAAGGTGGTGGAGTTGAAGTTGGTTTAGTGTTGAAGGAGCATGAGATGAAACTATTCGGTTCTCTATTTACCAGAGTTAAGATTTCTCAGTCTACATGTTAGACAGTTGTCCGTGGTTTCTTACCACAGTCAATAAATCCCTATTGTTAAGGGATGATTGTTTCATTGAACTAGTCGTACCATGTTACTCTTTGGTTTCAGTTTAGGCTATGTAATAGCCAAGTTTGTTCAATAGAACAAGAGGTTTCTCCGAGCTGCATTATATATCTTCTTCATAAGTTTTTCTGTTCTTAATAACCTGTGGCCTTTTCTCATTATACTCTCGATGATTATCAAAAAAAAAAAAAAACCTGTGGCCTTAAAATGTGAACTGTAATCGTGTATACCTCTCTAAGACATGCTTATACACTCTTTTTTTTCCTCTAATATTTATGCTGTGCTTCAATTTCTAAGACTTTTGGAGTTATTAATGTAATTTTATTTGCTGCTTGTTGTGGAAATCTGATTATCTATTACGTACTAAGATAAGGTGTTGAATATTACAACATGGCAGGGCAGAAGATTCAGTACAATATTTAAGAGTTTTATGGATGGTTATTTTATGTAGGTGCAAGATTACCATTCTTTGTAAAAGTTTTACTAACGATGTCACCAACATAATTTTTTTATCGCAATACTATTTTATTACTAAAAACAAAGACTATTAGCATCTGAATTTAACAATAAATAATTTCATTATTAAATTTAGTAACAAATTTGCAACGAATTACATATATATTATTTTTTTATTATTAGCAACAGGCTTTAGCAACAGATTATATGTTGCTAATTAAAAAAATAATTATTTAAATCTTAATATAAAACTAAAATTGTATCTCGGTATAATAGGGATGAAAACCACTTGGACAATTCAGTGATTTTGATACTAACATGAAAGTTTATTTGTTTTTGTGTTTTAAAAGTGTTTTGAAAAAAATTATTTTTTTGTTTTAAATTAATATTTTTTGGTGTTTTCAGATTATTTTAATGCCAACATTCCAAAAATAATTTTTAAAAATAAAATAATATTATTTTAATGCATTTCTGAGTAAAAAATACTTGAAAAAATTTAATATATATCATTTAGGTTACGAATCCTGAGAAATCTTATCATTGCTAGAAACGTTTGCTGAAATCCCCTTGACGATTAAGAACTGCGAAGAACAGATGAGAACAGCGACAGTGCTTAGGGCCATGTTTGCTGAATCTAGGGACATCCAGGTGTGAAGCCATGGAAGGGACACAAGAAAAAGAATTTCTAAGACCTTATAATTTTGCAAATTCTCCATGCCTTCTTTAATTGTCATCCAAACACAAGCTTCAAGCTTAGATTTCATCAAGATTTTTAATGCCCGATTTTCTATCGAGTTATCATGATACCGACTCTCTAATAACAATTGATTCTTTTATTGTATATTTCCTTTCTTTATTCACTAATATTCCATCAAATTTGTAGGATTAATCTGCTTGTGTCCAATTTTTTTTCCTTCTTTTTTAGCCATTACCCGCGGCATCACATGGGTTTTTTTACTCGTTCCGTCGCAACAATAGCCTTTGGCGACCATACTCTCGTGGCCAGAAACTAATTTTATCATGGGATTCTGTACTGATTTTCTTCGCTCACGAAAGAAGAAAAGAAAGCAACAGCCGCCAGACATGTTCCCAACTAAAAAACAGACTAGGCCCTAGGATATAAAGGCCTAAATAAAAGGTATTGAGCTAAACAGATTCTGCCACTACCAGGGCCTGTTCTCTCTTTCTGAAGAACTATGAGCGAAAATTGAAGCAGGTCCTGTTTTGTTTATCTAATCTATCAAGTAAATCGTTTTTTTTTTTTTTAGATCTGAGAAAACTTCACCTTCTGGAAAGCATATTTTGTGGGTTCAGATGAACAAGTAAAACCCGAAAACTCTTACAAGAAATGCATGCCCTGACTCAAACTCAAGATCTACCATGCAGATCTCAAACCTTTTGCCATCATACCACACCTCTTAGGGACCTATAAGTAAATCTCTAAATATTCTCAGCTAGTGTAGTTCACATTTCTTGTTTTAATTCACCAATAAAAGCTTATTGTTTTCGTTAAACAATTTGTTTGTTTCACCTAAAACATCAATCACATGTAATATGTTAGTTTAATTTCGCAGGTTTTGATATGTGCAGTTTTTATTTATTTATTTGACAGTAAGAATATACTTGGATCGATTAGCTTGTATGCAAACCAAGACTAAATTCTTTCTTGAAAAATATCTCGATCTACTTCTCCTTCTCAGCTTTTCAAGATACATATTTATATTTAATCTTCTTTATTTAAGAGTTATTGCATGTCAATCAAACAAACCCAGCCGAAATTATGATTGTTTTACCAACTCTTAGATCTAGTTTTGCCTGCCAGAAACACTCTATTAGATCTACACAAATCATCCCTACAGACTTTGGAGAGTTTTCATAGACAAATCTTTATGTTTTCTTGATGCCAACAACTCTTTTTTCAGCTTAAGTTTGATATTTATGCAATGTTTCCATAGATCAACAAGTGTTTAAACATTTTCTTTCCATCTTATTTTTCAGCTTCAAATTATGAACCGGTGTTCTCTGAAAATTAACAAACATATAATTAGGTGAAGTAAAGAGTTGACAGTTTGATGCAACGGTAAAAGTAATTTCTTAATATTTTTGCTACGATATATTAATAATCTAATGCATAATAATACTATAAGTAAAAAATAATAAATTAATACATGTTATTTTTAGATATTTTACTAGCAACATTACTTTTGAAAATAATTTTAATTAAATATCTTTGAACAATTCTTTATTTAATAACAATCTTAATCATAGTACTTTATGGTCAAACCTATAATTCAACCATGGCAAAACCTGGTCTTGTACTACGTGCAAGTAACAATCAAGGAGAGCGACATTTGTTTTTATTTTTTAATTTTATAGTGCTAATTTTAACCATAATTTTGAAATCTAACTCGGTTTTTAGGATTGGAATTAGATTGGTTTTAAAAAAAATATAAAAAGAAAGAACTCGGGGTGATCTGACTGACCTGACAACTCGATTAACCCGATAAAACCCTATTAAAAACACGGTTGCAATCCGTTTAATCTTTTTTTTTACTAAAATGATTTTTGATTTTAAAAAAATAAAATTGATTCGGGCGACCCGGTAACCTAATTAAAACCTGAAATTCAAACCTTAAACCGGCTGATCTTTATCATCACCTTTGCTTTTGGATTTCTAGGCTCAATCTCTGACAAATTTTCAAACGTTGTTTGTTTGGTGGGAAGAACATTCAACAACTAACAACATTCTACCTTAAACTCCAACTAAAAATCAGTATCACATATCTTACCGTATCTCAAAAGAACCTTATTTCTAACCATGTATGACTGTATCACTCTTCTTCACATGTAGTATATGTTTTTATTCGATGATAAGAGGTATTTTTGAACTAGCTTAAATATTAATCGAGAATAAGTCTCTTCCTTGAATATTTTAAAGACGTACGTACTTCTCATATGATGAATTGAAACTTAATAAATGATCTTGAATATTGATTATAAGATTTGAACTCAAGAAATTTAGTAATGTAGCAAACCTTCTTAACCACCAAGCAATTCTCTGAAGATATTAATGTTTTCATTTTTAATACAAGAAATCATGCGTTGTTCATATAATATATATGCTTTAACTTAGTATGTGCATGTGTTCTACGTATCTTTTTTTTATCATTTAATAAATTATAAGAAAATTTAAATGAAAAGAACTTAATTATCTTACAAATTTAAAACTCATATTACTTACATTATAAAAAAAAAATTAATAAAATTAACGTCAATTGGAAAAAAGAAAAAAACAATTAACTTAATATGTCTATATATGAGACAAGATTTAATTTTAACAAAGATTGAATGATTTTGACGTATTTAATTTTAAGATTTTTGAATTCTATGCCATGTAGTATAGGAGAATAAAGAACTTTAATTCTTCCAAAAAAAATTCAGAAAGTCGTTAGTTTCTGAAACTAGAAAACTTCTTCCAAGTTCCAAATACTAGTGAAATCCTATTTAAATAAATAATTACAATAATATTAAAAAAAAATCATCCATGTTGTGTTTTTTTAAATAAAATTAGAGTTTTTTATGATATTATTTTTAAATTCTTAATAATTATATATGAAACCAATACACACAATTGTTCAAAAAAATTGCATATAAATATTCAAAGAGATTAAAATATATATTTTATTTTATTAGTTCGATCTTTTATATTATTTTTCTTTAATAGTCGCATAAAAATATTCAAAATATTGTTTTTTTGTTTCTTATTTGAAAATTGTTTTACAAAAACAATTTTTTTTAATAAAATAACTTGTTTTCTTTAAAATAGAAAATGAATAAACCGTTTTCAATTATCTTAACTTTTATTACAAGTGGTGTAAAATGACGTTGAATTATTATTTTTTATTATTCTCAATGATTAAAGATATTTTCGGACCAATTTGAATGTTAACTACAACTAGATTTCCTCTCTAAACGATTTTAAAGATAGTATATATACTGCAAATGCATCAAGAGGAATTTGACAAATTCTCTCTATCTCAAGATTTGAACTCCGTATCTGTTTGGAGATAGCAGTGCAACTAGTTTTATGAGATTTTAAATTTTATTTTATTTTAAATTAATATTTTTTTATAATTTTAAATTATTTTGATATATTAATGTTAGAAATAAATTTTTTAAACTAAAAAAATATTATTTTAATATATTTCCATACAAAATATAATTTTAAAAACATTCTTTACCACTATGTAAAGGAAGGAAAGCAACCTCCACCATCATGCCAACCTTTTAGGGTTATATCTTCTTCTTCTTCTACTTCTAGTGCTTCTTTCTTGTGTATAAAATGCTTTACAAAATCGTAAATACATAACTTCAACTTTATCTATTGATTTTCCTCTTTAAAAAATTAAAGGTACTTTATTTCATAAGGTTTCTTTATGTTATAAATTAATCGTTCTCTTCAGAGAGGGTATTCGATTTCCAAACTTGTTCTGTTCTCTCTCTACATCCATCTCTCCTTTGTTAAGTGTCATGGCATCAACCAAGCCAGTAAATGTACTCGAGATCTGCCACGTTAGTCCGTCTTCTACCTCTCCCGAGTCAAGCACCGAGCTATATCTGCCTCTAATCTTCTCTGATATCTTCAACCTCAAATTCCCTCCGGTTCAAGGCATCTTTTTCTATAAACTCACTGAGTTAACCCCTACTTTCTTTAACTCCGTAATTCTTCCCAGGGTCAAGCACTCACTCTCTTTAACTCTTTCCCACTTCCGTCCTCTTGCCGGTAACCTCACATGGCCTGCAAATTCCATCAAACCCGTCATTGCGTACAATACTCCAGATGATGGTATTAAACTTACAGTTGCCGAGTCCAGTGCAGACTTTGACCATCTCTGTAGTGAAGTGCATGATGCTATTGAGTCACATCATTATGTGCCAAATGTATCAATATCTGATACTATAGCATCTATACTTGCTATTCAGATCACTTTATTTCCAAATAAAGGTTTTTGCATCGGCCACACCACTAACCATGCTGTTCTTGATGGCTTGAGCGCATCCTTTTTCATGAATGCATGGGCTCGCATTTGCAGACAGTTAGTCGATGAAAAAATGGAAATCCCTAGCTTGTTACCGGAAGAACTAACCCCGTTTTTCAATCGAACAGTTGTTCAGGATCCTGAAGGGCTAGACATGTGGTACTTGAATTTCTGGCTGGGAGTAAAAATTCCAGGTTCCGATGACAATACTAGGAGTTTGAAGCCTTTTCCATTTCCAGAAACTCCACCAAACCTGGTAAGAACAACGTTCGAACTCTCTCGTGAAGATATACAGCAGCTTCGGGAAACCGTAAAGTCTCAACTGGATAATTTTGGATCCAAAGAGGAAACAAATCAAACAAAGCCAATATATTTGTCGACTTATGTGCTTGTATATGCATATACGTTGGTTTGCATGCTTGAAGCAAAAGGCTTAAATAGCAATGATAAGATTAAAATCTTGATTACGGTAGACTGTAGACCCCGTTTAAACCCTCCATTACCTAAGAATTATATTGGTAATTGTGTTAGCTCCTTTGATGTGGTTGTGGAAGGAGAAGATCTAATGAAAGAGAATGGGGTTGCGTATGTTGCGAAGAGGCTTACTGAGATGATAAAAGGATTAGAGAATAGATCAGTTTTTGAGGGAGCAAAGGAGAGGTTACCATACAATGACTGGGAACCAGATATTCGACAGGTTCGAGCTGCTGGGACAAACCGATTTGGGATGTATGGGGCAGATTTTGGATGGGGGAAGCCAAGCAATGTGGAGGTTACGACCATAGATAGATTGGATGCCTTTTCTATTATGGAGAGCAAAGACGAAAGTGGTGGCGTTGAAGTTGGTTTAGTCTTGAAGGAGCATGAAATGAAACTATTCGGTTCTCTATTTGCCAGTGGCCTTCGAATGTAAACTGTAATCTTGTGCCTCTCTAGGACATGCCTCTACCAGTTTTTTTTTTTTTTTTTTTTAATGTATGCTGTGCTTTAATTTCTTGGACTTTTGGAGTTATTTATGTAATGCTATTTGCTTGTGCTTGTGAAATTTTGATTATCTTTTGCTAAAGCTACGTTTATAATAACTTTTTATAAATTCTCTTCCAGTAAATTATTTCCATAAATTCTACCAAAATTATATATATATATAT
>Ga0325411_1007604_pt1 | contig 11797 bp, 7 predicted proteins | sample PopdelMetagenome_13_FD_206181 | JGI IMG/M metagenome (GOLD analysis project Ga0325411, IMG submission 206181) | Populus deltoides microbial communities from Bellville, Georgia, United States - Xylem-PdIQD-R4 | ecosystem: Host-associated > Plants > Phyllosphere > Stem > Wood/Secondary xylem...
TGATGGTAAATTTTAGGTTTAAAATTAGATATCTTATACTTCAACCTTAGCTTGTTCTTCCACATTTTGGCCGATGTTACAAAATCTCAATGTTTTCTTTCATGTAAATTATCGACCATTTGATATATATCTCTCTCTCTCTCTATATATATATATATATATATATATATATATATATATATATATATATATATATATATATATTTCAAAAATATTTTTGACTTGAAAAAAAATTATAATATTTTCTAATGATTTTGATATTAAAAATAAAAATAAAAATAAATTTATTTTAATATATTTTTAACTGAAAAACTACTTAAAAAAAAGACATTCTACTGCAATCCCAAAGCCTCTTCTAAGCAGGAAAACGCATGTTTAAGAATTCACATTTCACAGTACACTTTAAGGGATAAACTTTATTGATTTTTTAGGCTCCCTGTTGGAACTATATTTCATGATTTTTTTATTTTTTTTCTTGAAATTAGTTTTTTTAATGTGATAATGTAAGAAATAATTTTTTAAAAAAATATTATTTTCATGCATTTCCGAGCAAAAAATACTGTAAAAAATAACCGCTACCATACTCTTAAATATTACCTAAATAATCTGCCACATCACATGTCTCATTTATTTTTAATCATTTTTTTAATATTTATTCCTATATTTTTTTAATATAAAAAGAAATAATTTTATTTTGATAAAAAAAATTATTCATCAAGATAGTGAGTGGATTCGATTACTCGTTAACTCGGATTTTTTCCGGATTAAATCCCGTACTGAAGTTGACAGGTATAAATTTGCTTGCTTGTCAGATTCGATCCCACATGCGGTGCTATTCTAGCGAAATAGAATTGGCTCACAAAATCTTTTGGTCCTTCGACTAAGTAATTGGAGACCAAAACTTGTCGACCAAGAAATGAAGGAATGATCTGGGTGGAAAGTTTCCCTTTATGCAAGTGTATTTATCAAAGGCTTGTCGAATCTCTTTCGGTGCATTGCTAGCCTGTAATGACAATCTGTAAAGAACACGAGCTCCTCCATCCTTGACGAGGTGGTTTAGCTAACTAAGGTATCTCTTCGTTCTTTCTGATTTATGCATCTTGCAGCTGCAGACAAACTTGTTTTCCTGAAACAATTTTCAGACAGAATTAATAAAGCAAAAGGGACTGCAAATTTTAACACTACTGCTCCAAGATCTCCACACTAATTCATAAGTTTACACCGGTTTGACTTTTATAATTAAAAAAAAAAGTTAAGAAAAAATGTGGCATATATATATACATGTGAAGAGGCCAGGGTGTTTTAGGTTTGAAGATGAAATTAGAAGAAAAAAATTTTAAAAATTTTAAAATTTATAATTAATTATTCAACAGGAGGCATGGAAAGAAATCAGTCACTCCTAAATGTATGACATTTGAATTTAGTAGTTCGTTAAACTCTTTTTATATTTATTTATTTATTTATATTAAGAAATTTTATAATATTAGAGAAATAAATGGGAGTAATTGTTTTCTAAGTCTAATTTTTTTTAGAAAAAAAATAGATAAATAATAAAAGAAAAAATCAAATTCGAGATTCATCAAGATCCAGATATTATTTGTAAATACTATTTTCTCAATAATTTTGCTGACTTTGTGATAAATGATAGTTAAAGGGATATTATTTTTCATTTTACTTTGAAGGGATTTCTTTTTAATAATAAAAAAAATCCCATTAATTATATGCCAACATCTTCCTAGCTTATTCATTTCTAATCTGACTAAAATACATTAGCTGTTCTTTTCACGACAGCCTCAATTATCAAGTAAGCCATTAATTGTTCTTCTCACATCTCTCTCAATTATCATGTATGCATGTGAATCAAATTCAATGCTGCACGTAGCTTGATTGGATTATATCTCTCCCAAATCTGCTTGGCCCCCTTGATCACCTGTTTCTTTGAACGCGTGGACATTTTGATCCCCTCAAAGCAGCCAAAGCATACACTGACAAATTCCTCATGGGATATTTTTTTTAATATGAGATTAATTAAACGAAGTGAACATAAACATGAGGCTGTAATTTGCTTTCCCTTTCAAAATCGGTGTCTAATCAGGATTAGATTAGCTTCTTGATTTGAAGGCTATAATTTGCAGCTCCTTGCTGGCCAATGGCTACGTTGTTGGCAACATTTCAGTTGGTTTGCAATCCTCGACGTGTTATCTACGAAGGATTGGCAGAAAAGAAGTGGAAGGTCGATCGATGTTGTCAATCTGTTTGTCTTTGCTGCCAGCAATATATTGAATCTCGTACTTATTTGTTTTCATCGGTAAAATTTTGACGGGCAAAGGCTATAATAATCTTCAAAGTAAAACTTCTATCTCTATCACTTCAAACGTACGTAGATAATTGGGTAGATAAATTTGCCAATGTTCCATCGGTAAAATTAGATGAAAAGCTATATCATAATTGAAGGATACACTACAGTCCAGCATTAGACAAGCAAGCACGTTCTGGCTAGCTAGATATCATAGTCATAGCAATTGGTTTACAGGTGTGCCTGTTACTATTAACATCAATGCAGCCGTGGTCCTAGAACAATGTGCTAATTGACATGTTAGGACTTGGGCAGCTTAATCTCCGGTCTTTAAACCCCGCTTGAAAATAAAGTTGAATTTGTGTTTTAAAATGTTTTTTATTTAAAATTATATTAAAATAATTATTTTTATATTTATTTTTGATATTAACATATTAAAATGATTGAAACAGTTTTGGCCGCACGGTGAAACACTCATAATGCTGATACGGCTACTAATTCATGATTCGTAGAATTAAAACAAAAGTTAATCAAATTAGAAAGGATTATAAGTGATGCATTCTCGCTCACCACCAGAACTTTCCGGTGATAAAGCTTTAATTCCTTACTCTGCGAAGTCAAAGTCACACCGGTGACCATAGCATTTGAGAAGTTAAAACCTTACCTGTCTGCCATAATTTTAGTACTGGTTTGGCATGGATTTTATTGTGTTACGAGGAGTTTGGGAGTGAATTTATAATCGTGCTTATTTGCATTTTAAAAGTATTTTTAATTTAAAAAAAATATCAATTTAATATTTTTTTTTTTATAACTTTGATATATTAATATCAATATATATATATAAACAAAAATAAATATTTTAAAAAATACTTCAAATCACTGTCCCGAAACAAAAGCATAGAGTGGAAAAACAGATCATTGACATTCTACGCGTATTGTATAGTCTGTTAGAAGTCGCTTTCTTTTTCTATTTGAGCTACAATGTTTCAATCAAGTGTAATGTTCTAAGTGATTATAAATATGCTATCCGTAGCCTGGCAAAGTTTTGTTGTGACTTTTTCCGAGCAATCATCTAGTTTAGCATTCGTTGTATAAATAATAAAAATAATGTGGCACTTGAGGGTCTAGCTGCTGTGGTCAATCGTGTGACTTGTTCCGCCCCCGTCCCGGGTTCGACCCTCTATGTGCACGCCTGTCACCCCCGCGGTGCCTTACCTGCTCCTGGGCTTGCAGGATGTTCAGTGGGCCATGGGGAATAGTCGTGGTGCGCGCAGGCTGGCCCGGACACCCCATGTAAATCAAAAAAATAAAAAAATAAAAAAAAAATAAAAATAATGTGTTAGTCTTTTCCCAGATGCATTATAAAATAAGATAAAATTATTATTATATATTATTATCATTATTTTTTTGTTTGGCGAAATTAAATTAAATTATTATAAAGGAATCCCTCTTTACTCATTCGACAGGACAATAGAATTCCTTGACACCCTTGGGATTTTGGCTGTCTGCTAAAGAGGAAGTGGAAACCTTTCGAACTAATAGAACAAAAGATCGAGAAGGGAAGGCCTAAATTATGACCTAGCTTGCCATGGCTGGTCATTGCGATGGGCCTAAGTGAGCACCGAACCAGGACCTGCCAGTTGTTGCATTTTAGTTTTTGTTCCAGATTTGATGATGGCTACAAGATAGAATTAAAGACTTGAATTATCATGATGACATCCAGTGACAACCGACTTACCATATTCTCTGACTTCATATTATTTCTGGGAATTCTTTTAAGGGGTTATTTTTTCATATCAGCAACATTTTATAATTAAGGCACGGTGATGGCTTAGCTTTCAAGTTGCTTTTCACCAAATTTATCGTTCTGGGTAGAGTGTATCCAGCTGAAATGCTAAATAGGTTTGTGTTGTGGAGGAAGGATATTAAGCTCGATGCCATGATCCAAGATCCAAGTTCTAAACGATAAAGTGCCTTCTTTGCTACAGGGAGATATCCTTTGCGTTTCGAGACGTTTTGTTAGGTTTTTAATAGCAGAGAACTGCTCATTTGTGCCTCAGAGCACAGCAAAAGCTATACCAATTAAAAATTCTACCAGAAATTTATCATGATAACCTTCCCTGCTCGAACAATACCGTCAGTTGTCACAACGGTGACGATAAGGTTAAGAAAAAACCATACTTGTCTGCCACCATTTGAGTACTGGTTAGACATATTTCTTGTCTTGGAGTGGAAAGATAGATCATCTGAGATCTCCTGGCATTCTACGCGTATTTGCTGTCTTGTGAACTTCGAAAATAGGAGAATAAAAGAGAAGTCACGTCAGAAAGCTTACTGTTTTCTTTTTTATTTAGCTGCGATATTTCAACCCCGAATCTTTTAGCCTGCCGAAAAGAAAACAGAATATTGTCTGTGTGAACATTTCCAAGATATCATCTAGTCTTTGCACGCGTTATGAATTACATAAATAAATTGCAAATTGCTTCTTCTCCTTGGTGCTCAGATGAATAGCTTTTTTTTTCTTTTTTCTTTTATTTCATGGACACAGTCATGAACACCACACACAGTTGAGCAGTTACTTTCAAAAAATAAATCATAAAGAAAAGTCTGACAACTCGAGGTACACAAGTGATCACACTTGCACATGGTCGGAGTGTACAGTAGCTCAAGCTTATTTAATTTCAGATTTCTTATAGGATCATGCATTAAAATAAATTCACAGGTGCTTAAATAAATAGCTTTTGGTTCTACTAGAAAGGGCATTTTGCCCTCACTGTTTAAAAATAATGTTTTTTTTATTTTAAAGTATATATTATCTATCAAATTATCAGATTTCTATGTCGATTTGTCGGGACAGGGCCGGAATTGATAACGGTGATCGGACATGACCTACTTCACGGAATTCTCCTTCGGCGTGGATTTTTCCGTAAGCACAGAACATTTCTGAACAGTGGAACAAAAGATCAAAAAGGGCTTTCATTTTTCGGCCTGGATCATAGACTAGCTTGTCCATGGCAGATCATTTCTAAATGGGCCTAAGGGAACACTGGACTAATACCTGGCCCGTGCAGAAACAGCAGAGTGGTTGTATTTTCCTTTATGTTCACAAATTTATACTCGTGTCAGTTAAGGGAATCGGACAGGGTGAATAGTAATTTTTTTAATTTTTACGGGTTAAAATTTAAAATTAGTTAAACTCATAAAATCAATCTGATTTTATCGATTTTAATCGAGTTTAACTGATTTTGGTTGATTTCTAGTTTTAATTTAATTTAACATGTTATATACATGTTGACTCGTAACATTATAAGATTTTAAAAATCAATTCGTGATTTTAATAACCCCGCTTGTGTGTTTTCCTATTTTTTCCATGCCTCCATTCAACTGTAACACTTGCCAATGCTCCATGATCTAGTTTTGATAGTTCGTTTTTTTTAAAATGAATATCCCTTAAAATTGTATTTCTCTTCCTGCATTTATAAGAGAATGATATCTATTTCAATGCTTCTGAAATTAAGATTCTTGATTTGAATCTTATTAGCAAGATTTTAAAAGGAGTGGGGGAATTCATCATTCAAAATTCATTGTGAATCCCCTTATAAAACTCATAAAACATTGTAATCTTATTATTTACAATGTTTTATTTATTTATTTCGCTCTTAAAGTGCCAGGTCTAAGGTCAAATTAAGTTAAATTATTAAGCGAGAATAATAGATGACGATTTCAAAGTTTGTGCAACAAAGTTTACTTTCATCCACTTACTTTTCTAATGCACCTTTTTAGTCCCTATGGATTTATAAAATTTAATTATGATACAAAACTTTAATTTTTGTATTTGTCACCCATGGTTAAAAAGATGAGAGATAAAGGTTGTTGGATTTTAACGATAGAAAGTAGGAGTGAGAAAAAAACCGAAAAATCAATTAAACGGAGAAAATTAGAAAAAAAAATAACCATGAAAACCAAACCGTGAAAAAAAATCGATTAAACTAATTAAAATTTTGAAAAAACCAACCGTTTCGATTCGATTTTATAAGTCTGAAACTGAAAAACCGAACCGAACCCAAATCGAAAAAACCGAGCCAAACCGGTTTTTGTCCTAAAAAACCGAACTCGGTCGGTTCGAACCAGTTTCGGTTAGGTTTAGGTTTTTTTTAAAAAATAATTTTGTTATTTTTTTAATCAAAATTGAACTGAACCGAAAATAAAGAGTTATTGTTGGCATCAATTCTAATCATGAAAAAAATCAATTTTAATGGCAATATATTCTACTTGATGAGAGTATTTTAGCTTGCGTGGTATTTTGCCATGTGATGGCATGAAAAAGAAGATCCAACATGGAGAAAATTTTGACTTTTCGGTTAATTTTTATTTTATCTCAATGATTTTTTATTGTTGTTGTTTTAATGCATTAAAAGGTTTACATGGGTCTTTAGGTTGTTCTGTAGATGTTTCGGGTAAAAAATAATGGAAATAATTTTTGGGGGTTGGAAAACCCAAACCCAATTTTTTTTTTATGGGAGAGCCGTTGAAAATTGAAAATACAGACGACACATCGTTTATTAAAATAAATTAGCTAGGCCAACAAAGCGACATTCACCCAACGAAAGAAAAAATAAATAATTTAAATGGGCAGGTGCCCAAGTCTGTACTTGGACCTAGAAAATGATCTTTTTGCTTGATATATTTAGATAATAATTAATACCTGTTTATTTTTATGTTTTAAGAATATATATATAAAATATCATTTTAATGTGTTAGCATAAAATCATTTTTAAAATTATTATTTTAATATATTTTAAAATAAAAAATATTTTAAAAAGCAACCAATACTATAGTATTAAACGGGTCATACTAATTAATACTTAATGTTTTTATTTAAATATATTCATAGTTTTACAATCATCCGAATTTTAGAGTATCTATTGCCATCTACTAGACATAAATAACGTGTCGCTTATGAAGCAAAAGGCATGTCGGCTGGACAAAGAGGGATCAACACGCACCTAGACGTTTTGGACCGATTGAATTTCGTTATGCGCATCTTGTTTGTTTTTACGTGTTTCAAGCCGTGTTTAAGGTAATTCTAGTTAATTGACGCGTGTTCTGCAACGGGTTGAATCATGTTTTAAAAAACATAAAAAATATTAAGAGTGCATTAATTATTTTGCAATGCTATAAATTCGGGTAATAAAGTAAATCTTTAATTTTTTTATATTATATATTTATCTAGCAAAAGTTTATAAATAAATACATAAGAGAAACCTAGATGGTCATTTTTTATTTTTAAAAACTAATGTTAGATAATAAAATTAAAAAAATAAGACAATAAATAAAAGAAGACATCAACCCATTTCAACTTTTCAGGCTAGTAATTCGAAATATTAGATCGGAATATCATAAATGAAAAAATGGTCTAACTCAATTTCTAGGAAGTGAATAATGAACTATTACTGTTATTATTATAACTATTAATATTTTCATTGTTATTATTATCGTCGTTGTTATTGTCATTGCAGTTATCATCACGCTACTATTATCAGTGAGTAATATCATTATCATTATCATTATTGTTAGTATTGTTATCGTGATCGTTATCATTATTAAATGCTATTATTGTAATCATTATTACTACCACCACAATTAATATTGTTGTGATTTTTATTCTCGTCATTATTATTATTACTATTATAACTACTTTTATTGTTATTATAGTTATGATTATGATTACTATTATTGATGCCAGTCCAATGTTGTTAAAATCGTGATTTTAACACGGCACGGAAAATACAAAACAAACTTGGATCATAAAATCGTAAAATCGTATGAAATTTTAAAATACATTAAAAAAATTTATGCTTCAAATAAAAATTCATACATAGTTCAAGCACCTTAAAATACATGCTTCAAATAAAAATTCATACATAGTTCAAGCATCTTAAAATACATGGTTCAAATAGAAATTCATATATAATTTAAATAACTTTTCATTAACTAATAATTAACAAACTTAAAACAAACAATCTGCTGGTGTGTTATGTAAACTAAAACCAGCTACATCACGATTTCTTCATTTTGTATGAACCTAAATAAACAATTCAAATTTATAAGATTTTTATCAAATATTTTAACATTTAAAATTATATATATATATATATATTTAAAATTTTATTTTTTATATCAACACATTAAAAAATCTAAAAATATCAAAATTAAATTAATTTTAAAAAAGTTAATTTTTTTAAAAACAACAGGTAAACCGCTAAAACAAATATAAAGCAGTGTTATATTCTAAAGAAGTAGAGTAAATTGCAATCAATAACTCTCTCGTACTCTCCAGATATACACTCAATTTAATCTAACTAAACTGCAACCTCAAATTATTTAGAGTTGATACTTAACAGAAATTCATCGAATAACATGTTAGGGTAAGTTGCCCAACATGCTAGAACAAGGTAAAAGAGACATGAAAAATGACAGGAGCCGTCTAGCTTATGCAAAAATTAATTTAAAATAACAAGAAAACAGTAACAATGAACAAGTACATGTTGTTTTGTTGTTTCTCGTGCTACACGTACACTGCACCGCACCAAATGCTAATAGTTAGTCGACACCACCAATAGTTAGTCGACACCTGTAATAGCAATTGCAATTTATTTTTTGTGGGTAAAATCGTTAAATCGGTGGTAAAAACATGATTTTATGCGATTTCATTCGATTTTAACGATTTTACTTGATTTAACATGATTTTACTCATTTTCGAGTTTTATAGACGATTTAGCACGTGAAGCCTACATTGACTCGTAAAATCGTACGATTCTACGAGTTAAATTGCAATTTTAACAACCTTTAATGTCACCATCACTATCACAAACATTATTATTATTATTATTATTATTGTTATCACTACTACTACGACTACTATAATATTACTATTACTATTACTATTAATAGCATTAATGTTATTGTTGTTGTTGCCACTAATACCACTGATTAAATTATTTTAACTGTCATTAACAGTATTATCATAATTATCATTACTATTAATATTATCACCACAGTTATTGATATCATAACCACTACAACTATCATAATAAATTATTATCATTGCTATAATTACTATTATTATATATTATCATTCTTATTAGTATTGTTGTTGTAGTCACTGTTGTTATTATTATTATTACTGCTATTACCACTACAATTATTGTTACAATTGTCATCATCATCGCCACTATTACTATCATGATAAATTATTATTATTACCACTATTACTAACATTATCACCATCATTAGTAGTATTGTTATTAATATTATTAGTAACGTAATCATTATCATTATCACTATTAATATTATTGTTATCACAACCACTGCAATTACCATTATTAGTGTTATTATCATTACTAATGCTTTTATTATTGTTGAAATAATAAAAATTATAAACTTGTTTTGAATGATAAAAATTAAAAACCATAAAAACTCTTATAAAAGGCAAAGGAAACAAATAAAAAATCAAAATAAAAATGACAAAACTAAAATAAATATTGTTACTATTAAAAAAAATCACAAAATTAATTTAAAGGATAGAATAAAAAACTATAACTATTATCATTGTTGTCATCGTCATCGTCGAAATAACAAAAATTATAAATATGATTTGAATGATAAAATTAAAAATCATAAAAACTCCGATAAAAGAGAAAAGAAATAAATAAAAAATAAAAGAAAAATAACCAAACTAAAATCAAGTGTTTTAAAAATATTTTTCGCTTGAAAAAATATTAAATTAATATTTATAATTTTAATATATTGATATAAAAAAATAAAAAAAATAATTCTTATATATTTTTCAAATAAAAAATACTTTTAAAATTATAATATATTTCAATACCAAAACACATGCTTAGTCGGGTATCTGCTATTACCGAATTGGAGTCAGCTGGCATATCCTTTAGAACTGGGCATGTGGCCATGGATTTTCTCCAATAAGATTTTGACATCTCAATATCACACGGAACAATAAATACGATGACAGTCATCAGGCTATAATAATAATTTTATACTGTAGGAAAATTGTACTTTATTTTACAATACAAACGTCTGAACTCGAAATAAACAATGGATAACAAAATTAAAACTGATAAATGATAGATAATTAATAATATCATAAAGCTTGGAGCATATTATAAACTTCTCATATCAAATAAATTGCTTTATAAATTACATAATTATTTAGATTATGATCTTTCTATACTTGAATGCTGAGCATTAGTGTGCGTAAAAGCATAGATTAACATTTATATCAGATTTTTACCGTGCTTAGAGTGAGCATTTTGAGGCTGTATTTAAATTGATGTAAATTCATGCTCAAGCAAAGGACTGTGTTAGAAGTGAGCAGTAGTTTTCATTTTTTTTTTTAAAAAGATTTAAAGCAATTAAGAAGTACATAAAACTCAAACACCCACTGATCTTAAAAAAATTGCTATTTACAAGCATATCTACATGGTAATTAAATGCTGTTTGAAATTGTATTATGACATGGTGTTTTAAAGGTATATTTAATATTATTAAACTGATATTTTTTTAGAGTTTTTTTGATAATTTTAACATGTTAATTTAAAAAATTATAAAAAATATTTTTAAATAAAAATACTTATAAAAAAATCATTCATCACTTCCCTGGTAACAACCACCCAAATTCATCCGCGCTGCTAAAAATTTCTTCCATGCTGCTCACAATTTGTTCTTCAAAACCTCAAGACAAGAGGCACAGTAATTATTTAAAAATAAATGTAAAATATAAAAAAAAAACTGAAAAACCCAACACAAGTATAGTCATGAAACTTGGTTCAACTGTTAAGATGTCGAGCGGTTGGTCTAGACCTGACTCAAAATATAGTTTGGATATTGTTTCATTTTGAATCAATTTTTATTGATTGAAACAATTTTATTTTGTTTTTGAGATTTTATTAAAAAAACTTTAAAATAATATTATTTTAATAAAAAATAAATTAACTCAACAAACCATGAGTTGACTTGATAAATTTATAATTCGAGTATTGAATTGGATAAAACTCTAAATCGGTCTTATAATTATTATCAAAAGGTCAAAATAAAAAAAGTTGGGAAAAATAAAAGGAATAACATTAGGAATCATGGAAAGCAAAAAACGAACAATCCAAATGCCTATTATTACTAATTTCCAAGTTCAAGTCCCTCAACACACCACTCGTATTGTCCCCAAAAAAACAAAAGAAAGAAAGAACGAAAACAAAAACTCATCGTCTCGGCGTTCATTGTTGTTATTTTCCTTCGCGAACTTTAATATCGCGGCACAGTTTATGAAGCCCCGATTCCAGTAACATAAGAAAAAAAAAAAGAAAAAACTAAACGCTAACGTACGCATCTCACTCTCCCTCGCCAAATCCATTACCGCTACTTCCCTCCTCCCTGTCAAAGGTCCATTACTCGCTCAGGTCTGATTTCCCTCCCCCTCACCCT
>Ga0325411_1007605_pt1 | contig 11796 bp, 8 predicted proteins | sample PopdelMetagenome_13_FD_206181 | JGI IMG/M metagenome (GOLD analysis project Ga0325411, IMG submission 206181) | Populus deltoides microbial communities from Bellville, Georgia, United States - Xylem-PdIQD-R4 | ecosystem: Host-associated > Plants > Phyllosphere > Stem > Wood/Secondary xylem...
TATCTGGGAGGAACTAATTAGAACGATGATCAAAGAGGAAAAAACCACAAGCAGAAACGGCGGCGTGTTTTTCTCAGTAATGAGAGGTGGGTTGCTGGAGGGAAAGAAAAACACCAGGAAGGAGATTTTAAAGATGATCAGCAGCAACTTGCTTTATTTTGCCTGGGGAAAGGTCTTCCTTTGCAAATTGCTGTTCGTTGGTTAGTGAAACGTAGACGTGTTTTATACAGCGATAAGAGAGAGAGAGGGCTGCATGAGGAAAATGACTTAGGAAAGGCCTCTGTTGCTGCTGGAGAAAAATCAAGGATGACTCAAAAGCGAGAATTAAAGAGGTTAGTTATTAGGTAAACATTATTAGGTTAGTTATTGGTTAGTGAAACGTAGACGTGTTTTATACAGCGATGTTTATTTTCTTTTTTTATTTATTTAATCCAAACTTTAAAATCAACATTTTTTTAAAATTTCTTTTTTCTCTGGACGCGATTTAAAATCCTGATACAAGCGATGCGTTTTAAAAATCTTTGAAGAAAAAACTTGGTATTTGTTGACTTGCAAATTGACCAAAAAACATTCCAAATTTTCTTGTGTTTGTTTGCTATTAGAAAAGATGGTAAACAGAAAATACTTTCTGATCAACAAAAAATACTTTCTAGTCAAAGAAAAATATTTTCCGGTCAACGGAAAACATTTTCCAGTCAAAGGAAAATTTTACTTGGTTTCCAGGAAAGTATTTTCTCTTTTGGCTGTGTTTGTTTTCCGGAAAGTGGTTTCCGGGAAACCACTTTCCAAACTTTCATGTGTTTGTTTGCCATTAAGAAAGTTGGTCAACGGAAAACACTTTCCAGTCAAAGGAAAATTTGGCTTGGTTTTTCAGGAAAGTGTTTTCCTGGAAAATTTGGGCGGAAAACACTTTCCGGAAGTTGTGAAAAATTTAGAAATGTCATTATTTGCTGATTATATCAAATTTGATCCTCAAACTTTTGATTGCTATATATATTTTGTTTTGAATATTTATTTTTTAATTTCATCTCTTAAAATTTAATTTTTATATCAATTTTGGTCTTTATTTTTATAATTGCTATTTGCTTTTTTCTTATTATTTTTTTATTGAAAATTTTTATCTATCAAATTTGGTCCTCATTCTTTTGATTGTTACTTATTTTATTTGAAATAATTTATGAAATGTTAATTATTATTATTTTAATTTCTTCATCTTTCATTTTTTTATTTTTTATTTGATCTTTATTATTTTGATTATTATTTATTTTATCTGAGATAATTTATGAAATTATATTTTTTTCAATTTCATTCTCATTTAACTTTTTAATTTGTAAGATTTGTTCCTCATTATTTTAATAAACTTGAAAAAAGTAAAACATTAATAAGTTATTTTCCAGCTCATTTTCCATAACATAACCAAACACTGAAAAATATTTTCCAACTTATTTTTCATTACACTACCAAACATCGGAAAATACTTTTCAGGAATTCACTTTCCCCGAAATTTACTTTAAAAAAAAAACTACTTTCCAGTAAATAAACAGAGTTTAAGAATCTTTATCCCATCAACGTAGATTGAACGATGGAAATCAGATGAAAAACCCCTATTTATTTAAGGTGTAATAATATGATGGCTGCTAGGTGCTAAGAGAAGAAATCGTTTTGCAGGGCTAGCTAGGGACTATTATTTTAGCACAAGTATACCATTCATGTTGTATATAAAAAAACATATTTAATTTAAATACAAAAAAATCTAATAATTTAGTTACATTTATCAAAACTAAATTAATAAATATTATTAAAATAATAAATTTTTTTATTTTTAAAAAATTATTTTTAATATCAACACATTAAAACGATCGAAAAATATAAAAAAACTAATTTTAAATAAAAACAAAAAATTTAAATTTTAGAGAAATGCCGTTTGTACCGCATTCCCTTACACACCTGTCCATGAAGGTACAAGAAAGCTTACAAGGGCTATGCTACTCTGTGGAGTGGTGGTTGTCTTCATTGTGGCATAAAGAGTGCAGTAGTTTCATGGAAATGTCTTGTAGAATGTTGGCATTTGAAACTAAGGGAACTTGTGGAAATAGTCAGAGAGTGGATTTTGAATACATTTATGATTGGCATATTTTTCGACTCGAGACAACCACAGATGCAGGCTCGTATCATCAAAGACTACCACAGGATTGTTGACTTCTTGCTGTCAATAAAGAGAAAGTTGCGTTTGAAAGGGAGGATGGTTCATACGAGGAGCCAATAGGAAGGGCAAGCTTGAGAAGCCTTGGCCAACGTGTATTGCTTAAATGCATTTTGTTCCTTTATTAGTTTTCATTTTGGTATTTGTGTTGATGAAAATTATGGAATTGAGGTTGATTTTGTATAGTCGACAAAGTGGTTGATGGAATACCTTGGTTTATTCTTTTCTATTTTTTATCAAAGTTGTAATATTATTTTGACGATAATCTTGTAAATAATCATATAATTTTTTATTAACTTCTTTGCAAGAAAGTTAAGTGTTAGCGTGCATATAAAGTTCAAGATATAGAATGTAATTTTCTAAATTGTAGTGTGTAATCGCAATATGGACCAAATTATAAGGATGTTAAGGTTAGTTTTTCCACACAAAAAAAAAAGAACCTTGACCTTCTTTTTTCATACATCTTCATAAAAAAAACCATATTCATTGAACTTCTCTTGGAAAGATGAATCCATTAACATAAATATTTGCCTTTTTAATGGCCAAATGTTGATATCTAACCATTTTCTCTCTCCTTAATTTTTTTCAATGACTTTCTTTTTCATCTCTCAACATCTAGAAACTAAAAAGTACAGACTATGAAGAAGTTTGATATCAAAACATAAATCTCTAAAACATTAAAATTAAATTATAATTTTGTAAAATCAAAACCGAATCTATCTTCAAACATCTCCCAAAAGTCACTAAAGACACTACATTAGATGTAACACAAACGGAAAGAACCACATATAAAAGAAACCATGATATTGTAACTATAAAGGATTAAATTTCAATAACTAGAAGTTCGAGAACTAAAATAAAAAAATGCATTATTCAAATTAATAGGAAAATCCACAGTAGTTTATGCATGGATGAATAATGAATCACCCATTTACTATATATACTAGTTATTTGACTTGTGTTTCGCTACAGGCTGGATAAAATTTTCTTTTGAAAAGTCGATTTATACATGTAACAAAATAAAACGAGAATCATATGCGTTAATAAAAACAAAAAAGAGTTGTTAACACAATGCCACCTGTAGAATCTCAGGTTAATTTTTTAACATGGTAGAAAAATGCATAATGTTGATGGTACGTTTCACTATATTATGATTTTTTTAATTAAGAAATGTAAAGATATTGTTTACGCTAGATGAACCAATAAATTGAGAAAGAACTACTAATGCTAATCAAATGCTAAAATAAAAAAGATAATCATTACCATAAAAGTAAAAGATAGAAAGTATGATATTTAACCCCACTTTTCCCTTTAATTTACACCATAAGGTTACTTTTTTATACCAAGAACAAATAATTTTTATTTTTATGAACACACACTACAAGATTTCACAGTTTTACCGACGGACAAATTCCGTCGGTGTGTGATTAGAAGTTCGTTGGTGATTTTTTTACCGACGTCATCACCGACGGATTACGTCCGTCGGCTTTACCTTCGTTGGTGATTCCCCATTCCGTCGCTATATCGGTCGGAAAAACAAAAAAACCATTTGCCGATGGTTTTACAGACGGAATTTGCGCGCCAAAAAAAAGATTCCCGCTTGAAATATACCGACGGATTTTTAGTCCGTCGATATATTGTGATTGACCGACGGAAAATAACCGTCGGTAAATCTATCGGTGAGTGTATGAAATACCGACAAAATATGTCTGTTTGTAAATTTGTCGGTAATTGTGGAAGCTACTATTAAATGCCGACGGATTAATTTCGTCAGTAAGTCTGTCGGTGAGTGTTTAAAATAACGACCGAATTCATCCGTCGGTAAAATCCTTGGTAATAGTTTTTTTCTTAATTTGTTTTAAAAAAATTATTTAGGATATATAATGTCGCACGTCAAAATCCGCGCGGCGTCCGCTGGCGATTTTTTTTATTATTTGTGGTTTTGCTTGGTTCTTTGAAGTCGCCACCTAGTATTATGGTCACTAGGAACCTATGGTCTGCGAGAGTCTGAGTAAGGGACTGGTTGTGCAAGGGGAAGACGCATCACCCCCAGTGCACCCTACCTAAGGTAAGCTGCATTGTTGTTTGATTATTCTTTCTAGGTCGAGGTTCTATTCGTTGGTCTTTTCTAAGGTTCAAGGCAGATCTCCCTTCATGAGGGAGTCTCTACCTTATTGGGTTAAATCCTAACCATTCTAAAGTCTGAATTTTAAAATTGCTTTTATTTACACCTTGTATCTTTAATACCCGAGAGTGTACTTTATCGTGTAATTTTACACCCCACAAATATTAAAGTCTACATCCAAATCCTAGAAAAAAGTTGAAATAAAAGTTTTTGACATTTTGGCCAAACCCTAACAGATGATCATAAACTAGTTATGATATCCATTTTTTGGATTTTTAAAACGTGAGAAAGATGCAATTTTTTTATTTTGAAAAGAAAACATGCTTGGAAAATTCTTTAGGACTTGGCCGTATGCAATAATTTTTTTTTGAATATTTCAGAGAAAACCGGACATTTTAATACCGGACTTGTATCTTATCATGTAAGTATACAACCCAATATTAAGCAAACTTGGTAGGAAAATATTTAAGAAAATCACAAATTTTTTGAAATGATTTTTGAAATTTGTTTTGAATTTGTTTTGAATTTTTTTTGATTTTTTTAATACATAATAATTAATTAAATTTATTAAATCTGTGGGCCAGTCCGGCCCAAACAATTGGTCCAGTCCAGGACCCTTGGGTTGGGCCGGTCTCGGCCCAACAGGTCCTTCTCTTTATTCCGGGCCGGGCCAGAACCGGCCCGGCCCAAGCAAGTGGCTAATTAATTAGCCGCTGCATGCAGAAACGAATTCTGCATGCAGCCACGGTGAAAGGAAAAGGAAGGCGTAGCAGGGGAGGGGCGAGTTACCTGGCGTGGAGAGAGTCGGCGGCCTAGCTGGTGGTGCACGGTGTAACTGAAGGTGGTGAGGCCGGCGGCTTGCACTGTTCACGGCTGGAAGAAGAAGGAGCAGATTCCTGCAGAGGAGAAGGAAAGCTCACGGCTGGAGCTGTTGGTGTGACTGAGGAAGGAGATGCTACTCTGGCTGCTGCTGGTAGGAGTGAAAGCCGCTGGAAAGGGTGGTTGCCGCTACTTCTGCTGCTGGAGTTGCGGTGGTGGAGAGGAAAAAAAGTTTTGCAGAGAAGAGAGGTAGAGAGAGAGGTACTGTGACTGTGGTGAGGTTGCTGGGTGATGGATGGGATGTGGTGTTTCGTGGGAAGGACGGTGACGAGATCAGTGGTGGCGGCTGGAGGCCACGGCGGAGAGAAAAAGGAAAGAGAAGGCTGGTTGCAGGAAAACCGGGCAGGAGAAGCTGATTTTTTTGCCAATTTTGAGCTCTCTTTTTCCCTTCCCCAGAGCATGAAATTTGCTCCTATTTATAGGGATACAAAGAGGGTAATCTTGTCTTCAATGTGGAAAAATTCTCAGCCCTTGATTCAACTCGAGGAATCCAAGCCGTCGGTTCAAAGTGTGCACCTCGAACTGCCAAATTTGGCAGTCCAAGGCTGCAGACTGTCCGAGGTGGCCACTTTAGGCCAATAAACGGAGCCGTTTCAAAGTTTTTTGACCCGACCGGACCATTCTCGGGTATAGAGGGGTTCCAGGTAGACATTTTGGTGCACGCGTTGTCGGATTTGGAGGCCAAACGAGGTAGAAAATGCGCCTGGAAAGCTGCTACTCGGGCAGTTTTGTGGGGAAGAAGATGAACAGTGACCAGGCGACTCGTCGCCTGGTCCCTTCCCCTTTGTTTTTTTCTTAAACACCAAAACGGCGCCGTTTTGGATCAAAAGCTAGGGATTTTTGCCGATTTTCAATTGAGTCCTCTAGCTTTCAATTTCTTCAATTTGACCCCCGACTTTTGTCAATTAGACCCCTATAGTTTGGCGCCTTTTGCAGATTGGCCCTTGGCTTTGGATTTTGTCAATTTAACCCCTAATTGGCCCTAAAACTTCAATTTTCTTTCAATTTGACCCCTGATTTCAATCAATTAACTTGGTAAAAATTAAATTTGGTCTCTTAAAATTCCAATCTTCTCCATTTAGCCCAAATTAGGCTCCCAAACTTAATTTTTCACCAATTAAGCCCTAAATAAAATTAATTTGACCCATTTAAAGTATAATTAAGTACTTGCACTTAATTAAACCCTTCATTTGGACCTAAATTAATTCTTAAACATAACTAAAATTTAATTTGACTCATGATTAAATCAAATTGGCCTACTAAAAATTTAATTATGTTATTGGACTTAATTTTTATGCAAATTTGTCCAATAATCATTTAATTTGACCTTGAATTTGCATTTGTTTTTCCGATTTTGGGCACAATGGGGCGCCGAAAGGCCTTGAATTTCCTCCGAAAATTGCAGATTGATTTTTGCCTATTTTGCCTATTTTTCTTGATCAGCTTTCTCCACATTGCCAGCTTTTATTTTTTTTTTGTTTTTATTTTTAAAAAGTGAATTTTGGGGAATAACCCAGAATTGGGTTATGACAGTTGCCCCCCTCTTTACAATGCTTATGATAGAAAGTCTCGTAAGAGACTTTAGATAGTAAGCATTGTAAAGAAGAAAAACAAGGATGAGATATGATTGACTCATCTTGTTGAGGAATGATGAATCCTCTTGAGGGTTAGAAAGCGCACTCGAAAGGAGGTAGGGTTAGAAAGACACACTACCTAAAAGGTTAGGACTCGAAGGAGCTCTTAAAAAGAGGCAGGGTTGGACAACGCACTACCTAAGAGGTGAGGGCTCGAAAGCACATTCAAAAGAGGAGGCAGGGTTAGAAAACACACTACCTAAGGTGGTTAATGGCCCTAAGGCGCACTTAAAAAGAGGCAGGGTTGGAAAACACACTACCTAAGGTGGTTGATGGTTCTAAGGCGCACTAAAGAAGGAGGCAGGGTTGGAAAACACACTACCTAAGGTGGTTGATGGCTCTAAGGCGCACTAAAAAGGAAGAAGATAGGGCTAGAAAGCATACTATCTGAATGATGGGGCTCAATGCCCGCTCAAAAAGGAGGTGATGGTAAGACACCGATACGTTGAGGATGCATCGTGATCAATATGCATGTATACTTACCTGAGAAATATAGGTCCCCTCTTCTTCATGGTGCCTTTCTTTTCTCAAGAGTTGGAGTGTCTGATAGTAAGTTTTGATGTCTCTTTTCGCTCTTGCTTACTCGAGTCACATCTTGTGATCTTGACCCTCGGGCAGGATATGACATCAACATACATCTTATCCCTCAAACCTTTATCTGAAGAGATTTCCAGCTTAACCCAACATTTCCTATTTTCTTATAAGGGGAATCATGGAGCCAACCCTATGTGTTTTGGTGAATTGCTCTCCAGCTTGATCATGCCCCCAAGTATTCAGATCAGGTTTGAGGATGAGGCTAGGTGAAGGAAGGTTTGGTCTTTGACAAGGAGTTGTTTTCTTGCAGAGTTTTTGGAATTTCAAAGCTATTCCAGACACAGAAATCATTTTGACATCGATTCAAAGCAAACTTATTCTGAAGAAATTCAAGTGATTCCTATGGAGAATTTTTCAGATGTGATGAAAACTTTTGTTTTGATTTTGGTGAAAATGTGAAGAACACGAAGTGACATCGGGTTGGTCACAAAAGGTTGAAATTTCAATTTGAGGGTTATTAAGAACCGTTTTCAAAGCATTCATTTTATTTGCATGAATAATGATTTTGTTTCGCATGAGAGAGCACTGCCTACCGATCCAGATTGCTTGCCTTTGATCAGAAAGGGCTTGATTAGGCACGTAATGTAGGCTTGGGCTATTGGCTATGAAGAGAAGGATATTCGTAGGCTCAAAAGGTGTTTAAGGGACTTTAAGACTAAGGATCACTAGTGCTTATATCCCAATCTTTTTATTTATACATTTGTGGACCTTGAATTTGATTTGTAAAATGGTCCACGGTGCCCCCCAGTGTTGGGCTTGGGCTCTTTCTCTTTGTTTTTGTTTTCTTCATTTGATTTTGAGCACCATTGCATTAGCTCTTTTTTTGTTTTTGCTCAAAATTTTTGAATCCTTTGGATTTTTCTTCATGCCCCCCAGCTTTGTATGGGCACCTTCGGTGATTGAGAATTTTCTTTTATGCCCCCTAGTATTGTTTGGGCACTTTCAATCATTGATGACTTTTTCATGCCCCCAAGAGTTATTTGGGCACTTTCAATCATTGAGGATTTTTTTTTTTTTGCACTTGCCCCCCCAATGTAGGGTGTGATCCTAGCCAAGGTTATTTCAAGAAAAATCTATCAGGCTCAAAAGGGGACTACAAAGGATATATTTCAGCCTTGTGAAAGGATTATCAAAAATGGCCTTTCTTCATCTCAAATGCATGCATTTAGGATCGGTAAGCCTTGCTTTCATGCGAGTATGTAGAGTGATTTCTCATTATTCATGCAAATAAAACTCAACTTTAGAGTTACTTCATGGTGTTTTTGTTTTTGTGGGTTTTCTAGGTGTATGCTTACCTCTCTAAGGAATCACCTGAATCTTCAGAACTTGTTTGTTTGAACAAACATCAATTTGACTCTCGTTTTGTACTAACACTTTGAATTCGAGATCCTGGCGGAGGCTGGTGGTTATACCGCCAAAAAAGATTAGGCGCACATGTTCCGCTATTTGACAATTTCATAATCATTTCGTGAAGCTGTTCATAAGCTGTTTTTTGCTGTTCATGAGCCGCTTCATACTCCGCTTTTTGTTGTGCTTGAGACGCTTTGAGTTGCTCAGACTCTGCTCTTTGTTCCGCTCTTTGTTGTGCATGAGATGCTTTGAGTTGTGCGTACTCCGCTTTTAGGTTATCGTATTTCTCGGTGAGTTGCTGCAAAGCCACGAACTCCTTAGATTGGGAGCTCGATAATGATTGGGAGCTCCCAACGGTTGAAACACTACGGGTCGACCGCAAGTTGTCGGCCGTAGTGTTGGAGAGCCCGTAAACCTGATTTTTATCAGGTCCATCTGACGAGCCAACCTCCATCCACAAATCCAGATCGAATTTTGGATGGGTCAAAGTATCGTCCCCGTATCTCTCCCTCAACCGATTATTATAGGTCTCCTGAAAATAAAAAAAAAGGTAATCATCATATTCAATACAATAAACATAATAACTTACATAATAACTTACAAAATAAAATGGTTGAACAAACATACCACGAAATGCTGAGCACGGTTATCATCGAACTGTTGCGCCCCCTTCTGGCGGTCTTGACTCCGCACGTGCGTCTCCACAAACAGCTCCATCGGGCTTGGCTCACGTCCAAAAGACGCGGCCTATAATGAAAAAAGATATATTAACAACAACTGAATTTAACCATATATTTCATTTAAATTAATCTTACCATCCGTTTCGCATGTGCAGCAAATGGAACGGAGCCACCAGTGTGCGTTGTCACCCCGCCATGAATTGGCCGATTCCGGTTGCCAGTACCGGACTGTGAGCGTCGTGTGAACCGCTCAGACGTCACGTGCTCGAGATAGTGCAGCCATATATCTTCTGGGATGTATATCGGTTTGAAATCCCTCTAAACCGCAACATCATTCCAGCCTTGGAAACCCCTATCCCTCGCGGTTTTTTTTGTCTTTTTCTGTGCTTCATACAAAAAATCACGCAATCAAAAATTACATTTCGAAACATAAATTTTTGTCTAAAAAAAATCCTGTATTGTTTTCGATCTTACCTAGTTGCCGCGTGATTTTCCCACACCCTCCTCACAACAGTGTTATGCTCAATGTCCCAGCAGAATTTGTGCTGTGTATAAATAAACAAGTTTAAATAAAAATAATAATTTATTTACAATTATATTAATAAGCTGAAAATTATAAATTAATACCAACCTCAAACCTGTTAAACCATGCATTGATTTGAGGCATCCATTCAGGATGCTTGGATATCTGACTCCATTGAAACAATGGAATCTCCATCGACGATTTAAACGCCGATGATATTACTCGGGCGGCTTCAATGTTTGTGAACCTGAAAATAAATGAAATAAATTCAATAGTGATTACTTCATAAATTATGTTGTAATTTAAAAAAAAAACTAAAACCTTAACAAACTTACATTGAAAGGTCGTCCTTCCACTGTGCCTCGTACTTGCGGGTAAATTGATTCCGCTGCGAAGGCACGCCGCCTCTGCGCTGTGAAGTACCGCTGGAAGCGGCAGCATCGGTTGACGGCGCAGGTGGTGTAGGTGACTCTTCTTGAAAGGCACCTAAGGAAATATCATCCTCGCTGCTAGACGAAGTAGCTGCGACCGCACCTGAGCGACCAGCTCTGGTTTTCGTTCTACACATCTACACAATTTGATACAAATAATTATATAATTAAATTCAAATGTAAAAAAAAAAAATTCGACAGCACCTCCCCTATACCGGATACTACCCAAATCCACAAACCTGCACATATTAACAATAGCCACAACCAATTTACCCAATCTATACTAATTATTCCAACATATTCAATTACTAATCCTAAGGTAAATTCAACATTAAGAATTACAATTCAAGTAATTATTCAATAATTATGCCAATACAACTGTTATAACCCAAATTTTGACCATTTTTATTTATTTTTTTTATTATTATTTTATTTACTGAAAAGGATAAAAAATTGATATTAAAAAAAATAATAATAGTAAAATGAGATAAATGAAGAATGAATTAAAATTTGGGTTAAGGGCAACATGATTAGAAGTTTTGGGGTTTAATTAAACTTTGAAATTAATCTAATTAAGTTTGGAATTAATTAATCTAATTAAAGGTTTAATTGGAAAATTGATAAGTTTTGAGACTTAATTGAGCTTGGAATTAATTTAATTCATCCAATCAAGGGTTTAATTGGAGAATTGATAAGTTTTGAGACTTAATTAAGCTTGGAATTAATTTAATTAATCCAATCAGGGGCTTAATTGGAGAATTGTTAAGTTTTGAAACTTAATTGAGCTTGGAACTAGTTTAATTAATCAAATCATGGGCTTAATTGGAGAATTGATAAGTTTTAGACTTAATTAGACTTTGATTTAATTAAATCAGGGACTTAATTGAAGAAATATTAAAGTTTGGGGTCAAAATTACAAAATTAAAATCCAAGGATTAACTTGTAAAAGGCGCCGAAATGCTGGGGCCAATTACAGTTTAAACCGGGGACTTAATTACAAGACGTTTGAAACTGCAGGGGTCGAAATGTAAAAGGGCCATCTCTTCCTCTACTGCTCGTGTCCATCTAGGATCAGTCAAGGCTTCCTGAATTTCATGAGGGATATGACAAGCAGATAGCTTATTGGTGAAGTCTTTGAGAGGTTTGGGCAGCCTTTGAGTAGTTATATGATTAGAGATAGGATACTGTGATTGTTTTCCTTCAGTGTTGGGTGAGTATCGAGCTAGGGGCTTACCCCTATTATGCCTGGTAGGTAACTGATAACCAACAGGAGTATCCAGAACAGGGTTAGGAGGTGGAGAAAGAGAGGTTACCTTATGGATATTCTCTGGCAAAGAATGATCATTGTCGGGTACAAGAAGTAGAGGGGTTTGTCTG
>Ga0325411_1007606_pt1 | contig 11796 bp, 4 predicted proteins | sample PopdelMetagenome_13_FD_206181 | JGI IMG/M metagenome (GOLD analysis project Ga0325411, IMG submission 206181) | Populus deltoides microbial communities from Bellville, Georgia, United States - Xylem-PdIQD-R4 | ecosystem: Host-associated > Plants > Phyllosphere > Stem > Wood/Secondary xylem...
ATGTCTTGTCCAACCCATCAATATTATTTAGCATATCAAACACTACCAATGGGTTTTAAAGTACATTCATGGCTTGGTGATAATTATAGATAGGACAACTCTATAATGGAAGCCAATTATCAATAATGAGGTTGCTTTTTCTTATCCTTTTGGATTATTTAATTAATTAAGAGTTATATGAATATTGAATTTTGTTTTATATTCAATAATATTTCATGAGAATTATACAAGCACACATATTTTAATTTTAAATTTTACATGTCTATAAACAAACCATCATTTTTTTAATTCAAACTTTAGAATTAACATCAAGAAAATTTTAATAAATTACAGGCAAGGTCAATGTGAGGAATGCATCTTTTAGATTGTGTTTGGTTAGTATCATATGACATACATGATAGATATAAAAAGAAAATAAATATATTTTGTTAGAGAAACAAAAACAACGATATAAAATAAATCTATCTATTTTAGAAAGAATATCTTTTTTTTATAAACAAGAGATGTAATGCGACATGTTCTTTTTATCTCTATTGTCTTTATCTTTTTTATTTTTAAATGAAAATGGAATAATTTTAGTTTTTCATATCTAGAATAACTCATAGCTTCACAAATCATTACTTATTTAGATTCAAACTTTAGAATTAGCTAGTATCAATGAATTTTTATTTTTTTAGAATAAAAAAATAAAAAAACATATCATGACATCTGTTTTATCTTAGAATAGTAACTAAATGTTATCGTAAGGCCATATTAAAAAAAAATACTTTTAATCAACAGACAAATTATTTTGATAATATCTTTTACTATATATATATATATATATATATATATATATATATATATATATATAAAAAGACTTCAGATTATCTTTTATTATCTAGAAACTATTCCGCAACAAACAAATTATTTTGATAATATCTTTGACCATAAAAAAAGACTTCAGATTATCTTTGATCATCTAGGAACTATTCCGAAAGTTTGAATTTCGTATTCCCGTAACTTACTTCATTATTGTGTCAAAATTAAAATATTTGTTTTAATTTAAAAACTTCGGTGTAATTTTGGATTAACGGAGGGAGTATATATTAATTCACAAAAGTAATTAAATACGGGTCAATCGTGAGTCAGCAAAGTCCATTGAGGGACAAAAATGTTTGAAATGGGAAAGGCCACTTTAAATGACCTATGAGCGGAGGCTACCGTAGAGAGAGGGTGGTGGACAGAATGAAAGAAGCAGACAAGTGCTGGGGCTGCCGTATTTCTTTCACATTAACATTATCAAGATTCTGATCTTGCCACGTTTTTTTATATATATTTTGACAAGTCTTGTCTGCATGGTGACTTTTTAGTAATTATTGCTGTCATCATTACTATCCTCCCCCCCCCCCGCCCCCCTCTCTCTCTGTCTCTGTATATCTAATCCATTCATAGGTTTACATATCAGTGATGGAGAAAGATGTGGATGAGCTCGAGCTTCTCTCAGCTTTCAAGCCTAAGGCTAAGCTGGAGCGTATGAAGCCATATTGTTGGCAGGAGACACGTGACCGTCACGTGAGATTACCATCTTGGCAGTAATAAATTTGTAAATGGTCCGAGACACTTGACTAGCAGTACTACTGGATAGCAAGCAGCACTCCATAACGAGTGATAAAATAATCGGTGTGAAGATTTTTGGACGGATACGTAGAACTTTTCGTGGTTGATGACCAGAATATTCACTTTTCAGGGTAACAAAAACTTAAATTTAAATATAAATAAAAGAGAGACGATTTGATAACTGGTGGGGGATGCGGTGAAATTCATGTTTCATAATTTTTTTAAAATAAATTATATAAAATAACTTTTTATATATTTTTGAGTCGTTTTAATATACTAATATAAAACATAGTTTTTATAAAAAATAATCAGTAATACATTTCCAAACACTCTCTTAGAGTGTATTAGAGTTTATGTATGTATAAACGAAGTAATTAAGTTGGGAGGTATTTGATAATTGGTAAAACTAAAACCTGGAAGCAGGATTAACCTCCCTCCCATATGTAAAGATAACTGAGATTTCTTGAATTATAATAATAGAGTGATGAAATTGTATTATCATTATCCAAGTCAAGGCTCATTCACCTCTTCATGAATCGAAACAAACTTAGTCTCAATTCATCATATATGGTTAATTTATGCACCAATTAATTTATTGTGTGCCTTGCTATCACTTGGATTGGCTTTGGATCGATTGGTAATTGTTATTATATGAATATTTTTAAAAACTGGACTATTTTAATTGGGTTATAATTAAAGGAACGATACTGGACCCTTCCCTTTTCACCAACGCACCTTTTGTTTAGAACAATTTTCAACATTATGTAGCAATAAAATATGTGCGTGGTGTTAATCTAACGTATAATGTATCACACAGGTTGTGACTTTTTGGCAAATCTTCCTATTTAATTTATTTATTTATATATTTGGTATTTATGATGCAGTAACTGTCGGTTGTTTATTGTTGCTACTTGCTATCTTAAATTTCTACCAAAATAGATTTCAATTCCTCCTTTTCTCGTCTTGGGATGCTACCACTGATGCTTGTTAGGTTGTTGCCTTACATGATAATAATAGCAGCGATGAGTCTCGTACAGAATAATTTATAGCATGGTCATGAAATTACATCCTATGCTTTTGTGGTGTCTTGGTTATATATATATATGCAGTCTTTATTGGATCAAAGTATTTGTTAACCCATAGCTTTAGGTTCTCTGGTTTTTGTTATTCTCTGGTGTTATTTCAGTTATTTTAGCTTCTTAATACATGCTCTAAAGATTTGCTAAGTTTAAATATCGGGTGGTCTGTTATTCTATTTTCAACATGATGATGTTCCAAAATTTAAGATATATAAAGAAAATTTTATTTAGTGTTTGAAATAGTGGTCAATCAATATATTTATGTACTTGAACTTTTTCTTTTTAATTTAAAGAACTTTAGGCTTACAATAGAAGTTTTGAATCCTTCTATAGGCCCATTAAACTTCGTTCAACAACTCTGCCCATTCTGACTTGTCTTAGTTTATCTTTTTTCTTTGTTCCATTTAGTAGAACTTTGTTAGTCAGCTCAGCTTGATCATTTATCTAGGGATGCGTTATTGAGAAGAAACGATGATCAATGTGAAGTCTTTGGCAATGTTCTCTCATCTTATGATTGTTGAATTGCGTGTCATTATCTATGATCAAGACTTTAGAAAGCCCAAAATGACATATGATGTTTTTCCAAAAGAATAAGAGTATTTTATTGGTGGTTATTTATACTAAAACTTATGCTTCAACCCATTTGATAAAATAATCCACTAAGTACTAGGACAAATTGCCTTTTGCATTTGGCATTGGGAAATGGACCCAGGATATTCATTCATCATTGTGCAAACAACCAAGAGGAAGTTAAGTTATAGTGGTCATTTCTGCAGATGGTTTTCGGGGGACTAGCCTAAAACTCTGACATTTATCACACCTCTTCACTAAGTCTATGATATCTTAAAGTATGGTTGGCCAATAAAATCTTGCTTGTGTCGCCTGAGTTGCAAGAGATTTAGAGCCTGTATGTAAGTTATATATGTCTTTATGTATTTCTTGTAAGACATAAGAACTCTCTTATAGGGACATTTATTTCAATAATAGAGCTGGGATAGATCTTCTATATAAAACATCGTTAATTATGCAATACCGTGATACACGTCCTGTCATCTGAATGGCTTCGTTTCTGTATGAATGTAACTCTTATGTTTGTAAATAATTTTTAATGGGATTCTCTAGTCATCCACTATGTTAATGGGGACAACTAACCTGTTTATTTATTTTTCTAGAGAGTGGGGTATATATTTGTCTTATAGTCTATGCAAGCTTCTAAAGGAAGTGTGGAAAATTCAATTAAGATTTGGGTTGTAGGTGGATCTCACATATGATGAAAGCTTCTCAAAGAAATCATCTCGTAAAGGATAACAACTTCTCAAGGAAGTCATCTCACAGTGGGAAAAATCTTATCTAAGAAATGAGCAACACATGGTTGAGATTTTATATGTAATTGATCTCTGCTTTAATCTTATTTTTCATTTCAGCATTAGTATTTCTTCTAAAAAAACATGATTGAGCTCTTTACCATCACCTAATGAGAAGATAAAAACACCAGAGCTTATCTCTAGATATTCAACGAAGAAATATTAAAATTACGATAAGTTATTCTAAATGGAAATATTATAATATTATAATTTTTTTATTGATTAAAAAATGGAAAGATAGATAAAGTTATTCTAAAACAATTGCAAAAGAAATAACAAAAAGAAAGAAAAACGCTTAAATATATTAGCATTTACATGAATTTTGTTTATCACTATACTATCACTCTGGTGAAAAATTGAGTGATTAAATAACGAGTTGCAATTTTACATCTCGGAATTGAACGCTTGCATAATTTTACGATGCTAATTTTATAAAGAGAATAGTGAAGTATCATGGTGTTTTTTTTTCACGGTAAGGGTTGCGCGCTCATGAGAAATGCGATTACTCATTTCTTTTTTAATTATAACCATTACCATGCTTATATTCCCTGGTCCTGTTGAATCTATAGGTATATTTCCATAATTAGCACAATTAAGAAACTATTGCACATGAAAAAGGTAGACGTGGGTTCTAATTTTTGAATGTTGTCAATTAATTGAAGAAGAAGAAGAAGAGGACGGTTTGTGTGCAAAAGAAGCAGAGGAAACAAAAGCAGTAGCTAGCGTCGCGTCGCAGGGATGGCAGTGGACACTGGACAGAGAGACTACCTGTGAAGGGCCCTTGAGCTCCTAGTAGGCCGTACTGTTTCTAGAGCAGACTCATTAGTGTTAATCTACTGCACTAATTGACGAACATAGAATGTCAAATAAAATTATTAAATCATCATTACACTATCATTTATTCATTCTTGGCCCACGATCTTTACACGTGTTAAGATCACGTCTCGCTGTTATGGATTCTCGAGGGTCTTGTCAACCGTCAGATCTGGTCACCCGCTCAAAGAATGAAAGTTGGCACGCAAGGATGATGTAATTTTTATTTTTTCTCTATTGCTTCCATCCACCAATGTCTTTTCATAAAATTTGCAGCGTTTATTGAGTAGCTCGAGAAGCTTTATTGTAGTTGTTGTTGTGCATGAAAAAGTTGGAGGGAGGGTCCATGTTGTGTCATAATGTGACAGCAAGAAGGGTGGTATGTTCATGCAACAAATTTAATGCGCTGGTCATGCATGCAGATGCAGCTCCATAGGACCGCTGCAAACATTTGTCCTTGAAGAGGCTTTTTAAATGTACAAGAAAATATTATTTTTCACAGTGATTTATTTTCACCACATCCTTGATTAATTTCATGCTCTCCAAACACTCCAGTTTTCTGCAAATATTGCTTTTCATTTTGGTATATTCATTCAATTGTGGCCTTGTTGCTTGCCTTCCTAGATGGGCTGCTGATGTGGAAAGAGTTTTGTAGGACCAATTTGTAAAGTTTCTGTATTGATCTTTTATCTGAATGTATAAAACGAGACATATATATATATATATAAGCTTTTTCGGGAAAATATAATTTGAAAGCTTATTTTAATTTAGAGAGAGCGAGAGGGAGGAACAAAAACTACCAATTTCATCAACCTCTCTAACTAGTTTATATACATTTAAGACTCAGCTTAATTTGAAGATTCCACATTAATTTATATCAACGCCCATATAATGTGTTGATTACAAGGGTTAATGATCGGTATTCATTCTTGTCTCATATTCATCAGTCCTCCAAATACATCCAACAAGGAATTAAGACTCATGCGTGTAGGATCGATCTATCACAATCGTCACTTTTGTTTTCTGGAAAAAAAAAAAAAAGAGCTTTAAGGAAATGCAGTACCAAGTACACAAATCAAAACTTGGCTCATTTGTTTGTCGTTTTACAGTAGCATGCATGGATCGAACAACACCTTTCGATGAGAATCCCACTGTTATTATTCAGTTGTAAACCATGTTCACTGGTAAGTGGTGTGTGTGTGTGTGTGTATTAGTGCTATGTACATGTACAACTCATTCAGCATGAGTCTACTGCCATCGAGCCCCAGGATATTAATCCATAAATAAAGCACAAGAAATATGTTGACGAGTCAAGAAAAAGAACATATATAAATGAATTGTCAGTCGTACTTGAGATTGAATAACAAGTCAAATCCTTCAAGAAATACATATATGTGCAGTATTCCACTTGAATTGTGAGGTGTTTTCCTTGTTTTCTCTCTATATGTGTTCTGCTCCTGGTCGCGTGATATATCTACCAAGAACTGCTTTTGGGATTGTTGTAGAACCACTTGCAAAAGACTAGAAAGAACTTGTTTTATAAGACATAAGGCAGTGGTCATCGATCTCTGCTTCACTCATGTTAGACAGACAAATGTGTGCAAATTGGTGACATGTGCTTCTCTTGGTTGGGTTGCCCCAGGAGAAGGAAAAGGATACGGCTTTCCTGTCCATTGTAAAAACAAAAAAGCTAAAGGGACTTGCTTCTGCGATTGCTGTAATCTGGAACTTTTGGAGAGGTGACGAAAGATTCGCGTTCTTATCAAGCTTTATGCTGAAGGGAGAGATTCAGTAAAGTCGACTAAAGAGTCAGTCCTTCATAAATTTGTGAAAAATCATGTAAGAAGCTGAGCCATGCCTTACTTACACGAGACAGTAATTACCATTTTCAACACCCTATATATTATATGCCCGAATTATGGACCCTATACATTATGTAACAAAAGGCATATTTAAATGAGTTATGATTGCTTGTTAATTTGACACAATATACTCGCAATTTAATCTCAAAATTAAGCAGATTATTACAAATATTAATCAATCCAGCACTGGCACGAAGTTCTTAACGCTGTCTCCATACCTATAATTAGAATTACGTAGTCAACACACCTTTGGTTAAGTCTAAAAAGGGTCCCTTATTTTAAGGCTTAAATCTCTTAAATAAATAAAACTCAGATTTAATTAATTCTCAAATTTTAATAATAATTGTTTCTTCCCGGTGGATTTTTTTTAATATCATTAATCGGGTTATATAAAATGTAATAATAAGAAGAAATAAAGGCAGATTGCGCATGGGTACAAACAGGGATTAGAAAGTTGTGTGTATATGACACAGAAAAAGAAAAAACAAAAACAAAATGAGAGAGGAAACCGCCAAAAATCTCTTATTCACTGATCACACCATGAACTAGAAGAACTACCCTACTCTTAGTTCTTTAAGATACCACACATGATAAAGCGAGATTCTCGCGGGAACCAACTGGTGTCATCCTTTCTTTCTACTTCTTCTTCTTTTTTTTTCTTTTTTCATTAGAGTAGTCTTTTGTTAGCAAGAAAACAACAACAAAGAGCATGTAAAGGAGAGCAAAATTTCTCGACAGAGCAGACGTGTCAAGAGGAATTCACAGATCAAAGGCTAGAGACACGGTCAAAGACACAGGGTCAGCATCATGGCTAATAGGGGGCTCGAGCCGGGGGGGGGGGGTGGGGGGATAAAGAGATGGGGATGGGGATGGGGATGGGGATGGGGTGCCCAGGAAACGAGGCAAATCATTTTGCAATCCATTGCTTTATGATTGATGCCTCGCTGACAGCGCTGTCAGCATAGCTTGCAGGAGGCCGTGATGGCAGCTTTGTCCTTTCACTATCTTTTACGGGCACCACGGGCAGGGTCCAGTTAATGTGGGGTTGATAGAGACCATACCTTTTACCTTTGCCCTCCCTCAGTTTCTCTGAAGTGACCCGTTTTGAGGGCAGTCCTGTCTTTGTCTGCCCGGCAATCAAGACGGGCTACTATGTGACGTCTGATTTTTATTCATCACAAGACACAAGACGGTGCATGTCTCGTATTGTTTTTTTATTTGTCACTGTGCTTACGTAGGGATAATAGACTGGGAGGAGGGTGCCCATTTTACCTCTTTACCACCATTTCTTACAGCTAAAATTCAAAGAATTTAAATAAGATGTTGGTATAATTATGAACATTTATTTACCATTTGTTACATTATAGTGCGTGTGTGGGTAGCTCTTCTCTTATCAAAATGGCTGCCGGAGAAGTATTTGTCTATAATAACTCTGTGACTCTCCAAGCCCATTACATGATAGAGCTCCTTCAAATGGGCCCTGAGTAGCCAAGAGCCCAGTCTTGATCATAGTTTTCTAAACCCAACATGGAAGCCCAGCCATGCACAGACACCAAAGGGGAAGAGAAAAAAAGCATGAGCGAGCTAATAAAGATGCACATTTCAGGAATTTTTTGAGGAGAATATATTGTCCATGTGAAGGAAGGAACAATGTGTTGTCCATGCATGAACCAAACAGGTGGAGAGGAATTCTTAGGCTTAAAAGGAGAACACTTTTTTTTTTTTTCATGTGTCTACAAAACTTTAAAGGGAACACCAACGAGACCTAGCTCCATGTACATGGTGCTATCATCTTCATCTCCTGCTAGGCTCAGGTAAGAGAGTCTCTTGATGAGGATGAAGATCGACCCACAAAAATATTTTCTTGCAAGTTTTAGCACCAAGATTAAATTATGCTATTATTTTTATATTATTTTTGTAATTTAAATATTCTTAAAATTGATGAAAATGTATGGTACTGGAGTCTTACGCTAATAGCAAGAATAATGAGAGTATGTTTAGTGTACTTTGAGACGAATTACTATTTTTTACGACTTTTATGTGAAGTAATTGTATGGCAGTACATCTTTTATTATTGGTTCAAGATCCAATATCAAGAGTTGAATTTATTAGTATAGGACAATATCATCAAAGAAATTGCTCAAAATTCCTTTCAAATATAAAGTGTTTGACATCACAAATTTTCACTAAACCTAATAAAAATTCCTTTCAAGCATATATATGGGTGTTAGACATTATAAATTTTTAAATATTGTCAAAAAATCAACTCAACTTAACAACTTAAGTATGAGATCTTAAGATGTGATTTATATTATTTTCTAATATATTTTTTTAAGTGAAAACAGGTCTAAATTATTTTATACTTAAAATAAAAATTAAAAATAAAATTAAAACTTGGATAATATATATAAACACACACTCTAGCCTTTAATGCATGGTGATGGCATGGGATATAGAGTGAGAAACATGTTTGCTGTTCAATGAAGACAGCCATGAGAAGAGTCGTTAATAGGTCAGTACTCATAATTAATTTGAGACAGGTTTTTGTTGGACTATCATGCAGTCTGTTCCAAATTGTTCTTCAGTTACCGAGTTTTTTTTTTTTTTTTTGTTTAACGCGGGTATCCGAGTCAGTTTATGTGTACCTCGACTAATCCCACGGGCCCTGAAGTTAACGACCATGTAAACTTCTAGTAATCATCGTATGAGCAATCACATGGCTCAAACCTGAGACTAAGATAAAACAAATTTTTTAATTTTAAATTTTTATTATTGAACGGCCACCTAAATGGTTGGGGAGTCATGACTGAATTTTAGTTGGGGGAGTCATGACCGTGGGCCAGCAAGATTTATTATTATTGTAGATAGTTGTTATCAACTTACTATATGGCAAACATGAGTTCTGCAACAAAATAAAGAAAAAAGAAAAAGTTCTGCCGTACCCTAGATCCTGGCTAAGTTAGAAAAAAAAAAATAAGCCCGATCTATGAACCAGAAGACATCATGATAGTTAAGCTTGGCCCAGTCCATATTCCCAGGTTATATATATATATATATATATATAGAGAGAGAGAGAGAGAGAGAGAGAGAGAGTTGTTAGTTGCTAGAAAGAAGAACAATAATGCTAATTTTACCATAAATAATTTAAGAGAACTCTCATCCATTGAATTTGTTGGATCCATCTATTAGATTCATTGGTAGGGTTGGACTTGCAAAGGGGGGATGTGCCCGTTGAAGCATGGAAAACAGAGGAACTATATGGACGACATGCCTGAATCCAGGGGCAAAATATGGCTTTTGCTGCAATAAATAATTGCTCGGACTGCATGCTATAGCATTCAAAGGTACAATTATGGTGTCCCCCAACCTTGCCCCTTTCTTCCCCTTCAAAGGTTGTAGGCACATCACCCTTTTTGCCCCCGAGTTATCCATGACCTCGAGAAGAGTCCTCATCTGTGTGAAAGTCCTTTGCTGCTGTAAGAGTGCAGCAGGACATTCAGGCCGTGATCAGAAGTGAGGAATAACAGAGATGACATTAGTTAATCCTAGCAATAACTGATAAAGTTAAGAATTGGTCAAGATAAAGTACATCCCTCTGAAACCAAGAAACAACCACACCGTACCCCCCCCCCCCCCTGTTTTTGAGTTTTTTCCAAGAAAACAAGGTACAACTCTACATTTCTCGAACCCAAGGGAGGAAAACATGGCTTTTTCAAGAAGATATGTCTCCCAGCCATTCACATAGAAAATAGCAGACCTCAGTGTGAAGATGTGGCGGCATCCATCCCAAATATAAGCTGTGCTGCAAAAGACATTGCAGTTTGAAACAATTTTTTAATGTACAGGGGACATATTCGCTATCACACTTGTACGTTTAGTAAGTATACAGAACTAAATGCCAGGGAATAAAATACGCCTGGAATATCTTACAGTAGCAAAGACAAGAATACAAGGTCTCATTTGAAAACTTCTCAAGGCCACACTTCATCAGAAGTTTATTGACTCAGAGAAATCAACTCTAAGAAGTATTGTTGCATTTCAATGAATTGGCAGTGAAACTCAAGCTGCAGCCAGTAAAATAGGTTACAATGATAATAACGATGTAATGGAGCAGAGTTGGCCACCTTAGAAATAGCTATCCCTGGGGCTCTCAGAGTGGGAGAAAGTTGCAACCGCTTTGGTTTAGAACCAAAATAGCTCAGCCATACCGGATCACCAACATAACTGGTGTATCTATTTCAATTTTACCTCAGGGAAATGTTAGCTTTCTCTTCATTATCAAAATCTAAACTCCACAGACAAATGTCTCCTATTGAACTGAAAAAAGAAGGGTTACAAGCAGACAACTAATAGACAACAATCTTAAGATGCACACAACACAACCAAGCTTGATGAAGAGCCCTTGAACTTCAAATAACTACTGACCTTGAGCATAAATCTGAAACTAAAATCCCCAGAATCCTAATATTGTATATGAACATTCAAACTAAATTAAAGTAAAGAAAATCAAGATAAAGAAAATACAAGGGAAGAAAGGAAACCGAATAGCGGAACAGGGAATCACGTACCATGAGAGCATATGGAAACGAAACTTACAGCCATTTTCTCTACTTAATACGAGATAAATCATGGACTCAAACGAGGAGAAGAGAGATCTTTGCCGAAACTTGTAGTGAAGCGAGGGAGGGTTTCTTGTTATTTTATTTATTTTTCAATATTCTGAACTTGGGCTGGGTCCTCTCTATAAAGAACCTGTGCTGTGCAGTGTTGGGTCTTCAATTATTCAGAGGTGATCGCCGTTTGGTTTAAATCGAATTAAAGATTTGGTTTGGGTTTTGTGTTCTTTTTTTCCAGATATAAACATTATTTTATTTTATTTTTCAGTTTTAATTTTTTTTTATTTGGTTTCAATAGAAAACCGAATAGTATACACACACACACATATTAATAAACAATAAGAATACCATCGCATTAGTCAAGCCTTTTATTTATTTTTCTTTTGGGTTGATTGAATAATATACATAGTAAATTGATGAAAAAAACCTAAAAATGTATCGTTCAACATATTAATACCATATG
>Ga0325411_1007608_pt1 | contig 11793 bp, 4 predicted proteins | sample PopdelMetagenome_13_FD_206181 | JGI IMG/M metagenome (GOLD analysis project Ga0325411, IMG submission 206181) | Populus deltoides microbial communities from Bellville, Georgia, United States - Xylem-PdIQD-R4 | ecosystem: Host-associated > Plants > Phyllosphere > Stem > Wood/Secondary xylem...
TACAATTAAAAAAGATTGAGGATAAAAAGTGAGAGAAAAATCAGTAATTACTGCTACAGTGTTTTACCTGATCATTTCAGTTTATTCCAGTAATTTATAAATAAAAGAAAATAATTGGAAATTAGAAGGGGGGGGGAACAGTCGTTCAGCTGGGCTGTCATCTGTGTACTGTACACAAATACGGAGACATTTTACGGGGAAGAATATTGGATCGTGGTAGACACGATTTTTCGGGGGCATGGACAAATCAGTAGAACGAAGATCACGTGCCTTAAACGGCACGTGCTGCCTGCCACAAATGAAATCCCAAATTATACACAGCTGAGCTGTCTATAGGATTTTTCACCCTATTTTAACAAGTCCCAATGCACATCCCCAGGAAAAAAGACCTCCTTCCACGACTCTCATGTCAGCCGCCGCCACCTGTCTCCGCCACCGCTTCCCCCAATTACACTACTTTGAATTATCAAATACATGGAAAGATTCTGTATTTAATCGGAAAGATAATATAAAGGCATGAATGTACGTGAGTATAATTTACGTTGAACAATTATTAAAAAGGAAAATATTATTTAAGAGATCGAGTACACGACAACAAGTTGTAATATTTGAGCTTAGTTGTGTGTGTAGAAGTAAAATAATTCAATAAAAGATTATACCACGAAGAATCTTTCTTCTTTTTTTACCCCCCTGATATTGCCTGTAATATAAAAGGCATGATGGCTCTTTTACTATTGACGTTTCTATTGTTTGTCTCCTCACATTTCATTATAGATTATAATAATTAGTTTTTTAAAAAAATTTAATTTGATTCTTTAACTTTTTATTTGGCCATTTTAAACCCAAATTAAAACTCAATTGCATATTTTGGGGGGTAAGAGTTGAATTGAAAAGCATTGAACTGAAGTAAAAAATATGAGTAATATAGATTGTGGCTTTGAATTTTTTTAAAAAAATTTCATTTCTGTCATCTAGTTTTTTAACTATTAGATGACCAACCCCTATAATTTTAAAAATATACATTTTGATATCAAATTTTTTTTTTTTTAGTCATTTTGTGAGTGGAGGAGAGAGAATAAATCATCATATTCTAGTTTAGAAAAAAAAGTTGTCGTTGGAAAATATTTAGACCACCAAAATAGTCTATTTTTAAATCAAAAAGTTACATATGACGAGGGGGATTGAGATTAGGTGTTTTTTACCTTAAAAACACCTATAAAAACATATGTGAGCTCAAGAAGCTTTTTAGATTCAGGTTGATTTTAGGGTGGTTTTTTTTATGTTTTTTGAGGTTATGGATTGGTTTGACAAGGCTTCTATGATTTTTTTTAGATATTTTTGGTCGAAAATAGGTTTAAAATGGGTTTATGTGTAATAAAGAAAGAATCTTGTTTTTTCAACTACACTAGTAGCCGGATTTTGAAATTAACAAACAACGCGTTGTCTTTTTGATTTTGACAAAGAATAGAGCGGATGATGCATTGTTTGCCCCATTCATTTAAAAAAAAAAAAAGAGGCATTTGCACGTGGGCCTAGACTTGTTGGCCCGCGCGTGGGGCCCTTCTTTATGGGCCAAGTGTTGGGCCTGTCTTACCAGGCCTATAGCGCATGAACTCATTCTTTTCTTTTCTTTTTTAAATTACTACTTTTATATATGTATTTTTTAAAATAATTTTTGCATTTGTGTTTTGATTAATATCAATTCTCAATGATTATTTTTGTTTATTTAGTATTTTTAAAATAACTATTATTTTTTAATTATATAGAGCGTTTTTAATTTTCTTTTGAAGTTGGTATGGTTCATCTATAATTTTTTATATAGAATAAATTTTAAACCCAAATTGAAACTCAATTGCATATTTTTTGGGGGTAAGAGTTGAATTGAAAAACATTGAACTGAAGTAAGAAATATGAGTAATATAGATCGTGGCTTTGAATTTTTTTTAAAAAAATTCATTTCTGTCATCTAGTTTTTTAGCTATTAGGTGACCAGCCCCTATAATTTTAAAAATATATATTTTAATATCAAACTTTTTTTTTTAGTCATTTTGTGAGTGGAGGAGAGAGAATAAATTATCATATTCTAGTTTAGAAAAAAAATATTGTCGTTGGAAAATATTTAGACCACCAAAACAGTCTATTTTTAAATCAAAAGGTGACGTATGATGAGGGGGATTAAGATTAGATGTTTTTTATCTTAAAAACACCTATAAAAACATATGTGAGTTCAGGAAGTTTTTTAAATTCAGGTTGATTTTATGGTGGTTTTTTTATGTTTTTTGAGGTTATGGATTGGTTTGGCGAGGCTTCTATGATTTTTTTTAGATATTTTTGGTTAAAAATAGGTTTAAAATGGGTTTCTGTGTAATAAAGAAAGAACCTTGTTTTTTTGACTACACTAGTAGCCTGATTTTGAAATTAACAAACAACGCGTCGTCTTTTTGATTTTGACAAAGAATGGAGTGGATGATGCGTCGTTGCCCCATTCATTTAAAAAAAAAGAGAGGCATTTGCACGTGGGCCTAGACTTGTAGGCCCGCGCGTGGGGCCCTTCTTTGTTGGCCAAGTGTTGGGCCTGTCTTACCAGGCTCATAGCGCATGGCCTCACTCTTTTCTATTTTTTTTTTAAATTACTACTTTTGTATATGTATTTTTCAAAATAATTTTTGCATTTGTATTTTGATTAATATCAATTCTCAATGATTATTTTTGTTTATTTAGTATTTTTAAAATAAAAATTATTTTTTAATTATATAGAGCGTTTTTAATTTTCTTATAAGGTTGGTATGGTTCATCTATAATTTTTTATATAGATTAAATTTATTATTAAAATAAAAATATTTATTTTTTTACAAAAATTTTAATTTATGGAGCCTAGCATGAAATTTTTATTTTATTTTATTCAATAAATTTTATGTGTGTATTGATTTCTGTTATGAATTGATTTTTATAAATAAATTCATTAAACACAATTATGTAAATAACCCATATTGTGATATTAAATATATTGACCTATACTCATCTTTTAATTTTTTCAGTTTCTCTTTTGGTTATTGTTAATGATTTTTTTATCTACATAAATGATTATTGGTTTATTTGATTAGATACTTATATAGGTTTTTTAATTTATTCTTTAAATTATTTTAGAAAACAGGTTGTATACCTAGAATTTTTTTAAAAAGAAAAATTTACGACATGTGATAGCACACGGGTCAAATAGTTATATATATGTAAAAAAAGTTAGATTTGGTATATTTGTTTTTGTATTTTAAAAGTGTTTTTGAAAAAAATTAAAAATAAAATTATTTTATTTTATTTTATTTCTTTAAATTAATATTTTTTTTAACGTTTTTAAATTATTTTGATTTGTTAATATTAAAAATAATTTTTAATAAATAAAAAATATTATTTAATATACTTTCAAATAAAAAAAATACTTTAAAAAATTACTATTCTCACCCTTGAAACAATTATTTACAATGTAGAAGCAGGAAATTTGTGTCGGTGAGAGAGAAGCTTGACACTGTCGTCGCATAAGGACAACCATACGTATGCTTTGGACTCGCATGATCTTAAAAGAAGGGGAAAAGGTCGGCAGTGCACCGCTCCTGTTGCCAGCAGGCCTTGCTTTCCCTTTTGGATTCATGCACTCAATCTTACGCCAAACATTTTCTTCCCCAATGCGCTCGCCTTTTTCATGCTGTTTTTAGACCCAAACTCAACTCAGACCGATACAAGATTTGGTTTTATTCAGAAAATAAAAGTAAAAAATGTTTTTTTTTTACCTGGCACGTACACAGCCAGACCTGAAGGCATTAGCACGCTAACCTTGTATCATCTTGGACTCGGCATTAGCAACACGATAGCTAGTCCAAAAACGTTAGGTCTAATAATTTATATATATATATTCCCTTCCCAATATGAGAAAATCCGGACGAGTGAGTTCAGACTCACATGTAGGAGCATAGTTTACTTGTTTGTTAACCATTGAAGGAAATTGGCAGCCACATTCATTTCATATGCCCTAAAATGACCGCACATATGTAGAACTATTTTCCCAAAAAACAATAGTGATTGAGACATTTTCAACCTAACAGATGGTTAGGTTAATCTTGCATAATGACCACCCTGGATAGTGCTAGGGCGCCCCCTTAATTTACCAGCTATTTGTTGCCGCAGGTAGCTCAGGACACCATGCAATTGCAAGCAAAGAGATAAATGAATAGGCTTCATGTTCCTTTTTTTCTCCATCAATGTTCTCCAAAATATTATACTGATGTTCTTTTAATGGTTATGATATTATATTAATGTAAAAAATAAAATAAAATAAATATTTTAATATATTTTCAAACAAAAAAAATTTTAAAAGCATTGCGAATATATCAAAGTAAGTACGTTAATTAAAAAAAAAGTTCGGAAAAGAATAAAAAACACTTGTTTTGGGGTTAAAAGTGGTAACGAACATGTGATTTTAGTGCTACTTTATTGTAGTTTATTCATTAGGTAAACTACTCAACGTTTGACTAACACCGGCAATTTTATAGTTGTTGATGTTGTTTTATATGGTACCATACTATATGGTTAAGTAAATGGGAAAAAACCACCGATAATAAATTGACATTTATTCCATAGAAAGGCCAATTTCACCTATCGGATTGGGTTTGAAGAATTTTGCGGTAGTTTTCAGTTTTCACACCACTTAGCAGTCAAGGCCCTTTCAGTTTTCACACCAATTTCACCTATCAGATAAACGTTTAGATGCCAAATTGCAGGTCGTGACTGTCACACAGTCCAGAATCGTTTTTCGATGAGGTAGTAGGTATTAGTTCAAGAATGTGTCAAAGCAAAATCATAGTTTAGTGCAGGCTCTATACTTCACATTAATAACCAGTTAAAACACTTGAATTTTCGAATTTAGGGGTATACATTGTTTACTTTGGTAGATGACTAATGCTTTAACAAATTGTAGCTTTCAACACCACATATATTTTTCTTTTGCCTTTAGCTTCCGGACAAGCTAGCTGAATTACACCTAACAGAACAGCTTTGACACAGATTTAATGGCAGCGTCTCTATTTGCATGTGAGACCAATGAGTTTGAGGTTTTAAGCCTCGGTTACAGTGCTCTTCACTTAGATCCTTTGACAAAAAAAGTGAAAGAATAAGTACTCCTCGAAGAAAGAAAGGAAAAGCAGCAAAAAGGAGAGAGAGGTGATCGTCCTTAACACCCAAATCATTTAACCCCACCGATTTTACTCTCTTTCTCTTCCCTTTTCCATTAGTATACAGAGAGAGACCCAACAAAATTGTACCCTAGTGAGAAAAAGCTTAGTAGGAGCAACCAACCCCCACCACCTTTTATCGTCTCTTAGAAGACAATCTTCTTCCTTTCTCTCTCTCTTTTCTCTTTCTCTTTGCAAAAGCTAGAGGGATCCCAATGTATCTATCTAACATCACCAACAAGTGATATTTCTTGAGCTTAAAGACTCATAATCATTATTATCTATCATGACCCAGTTGCACATGGTTACCTTTGCGAAGGGTAGATAGGATAAAAAGGGTACAAAATGGATGTGAGTAGGAGAAGAGCTGGGGTTAAAACTAGTGTAGTAGCAGGTTCTGTGTGGGAGAACAGAATGAAACTTGATGAAGTTAAAGGTGGAATTAAGGTATTTAATGGAGAAGAGAATGTTGAAGAGAGTAGAAGTAGTAATGGAGATGTTGGAAAAAAGATGGTAAAGAGAGGACAGACTGGTACAAGTGCTAGTGTGGCTATGAGTGGCAAGAGAAAGACTTGGAAATCTGAGAGCTTTGATGGTCCAATTCAGATTTCAAAGGGAAAAAATACTGATCAGCTCTGTAAAGAATTGAGTGTTTCGGTTGATGGAATCAAGAAAAATCCAGTTCAGGCAAGAAAGGGAAGATCTGGAGGGAGTAAAAAGGAGCTTAGCTTGTCAGTTGATGGTATTGATAAAAGCTCAATTCAGGTCAAGAAAGGAAGTAAAGAGCTTGATGGGATTGTAAGAAGTCCAATTCAGGTCAAGAAAGGAAGATCTGAACCAACTAAGGATGTTGGTGTTTCTGTTGATGGAAATGAGAAAAGCCCGAGGCAGATAAGGAAGCAAAGATCTGATATAAAAGAGGTTGTTGAATATGATGTAGAATTGAGGAATGTAAAATCTGATTCTGTTAAGGTTGCAGAGCAGTCTGAAACAGGTAAAGATCCTGTACTTGACGGTGGGGTTGAAAGGAATTCAGTTCAGTTAAGGATGGCGAAGTCAGAAGCTGACAAGGTACTGGATGAATCTGTTAATGGAATTGAGAAGAACCCACCTGAAATTGAGGAGACTGGATCTGAGGAAACTTGTAAAGAGCCTGGTGTGTGCCAGGAAAAGGTCATTTCCATCAGTGAAACCAATGAGTCAGTAGAGAAACCACCTCCCAAGCTTTTCGTAGATAATCCTCCTTCTCATGATGATGACGATGATGTTATTGATGGTGATGAAGATATTGAGGGAGATGAAGATGAGGAAGAAATCGAAGAAGAAATTGAGATTCAGATTGAAAAGAAAAGCCTAGATATTAAGGAGATTAACATAGCAGAAGAGAAGCTTAAGAAGGTGGAAACCAATGTAGCAAAAGAGAAGCCTAAGAAGGTGGAAACAAATGTAGCGGAACAAAAGCCTAAGAAGGTGGAAACAAATGTAGCAGAACAAAAGCCTAGGAAGGTAGAGATTTGTATACCAGAACAGAAGCCTAAGAAAGTAGTGAGTGAAGTGAAAAAAGTTCAGCAATTTAACAACAGAACAGCACCAGCTTCTTCGATTGTGAATAAACAACCTCCTCCTGTAATAAAGAGAGCAACTCTTTATCAAAATCTTGCAAAGGCTGCTCCTAATCCATGTAAGTATGCTTTATTGATTCATTAAGTTATTGCGTTTGTTGGGATTGCTTCATTTTTTTTCTGGTATGATCTGATTGTTTTACCATGTCTTCTGCCAGCAATTCCAGTTGCTAATGAATACCAGAATTTCAAAGAAACTCGTAGACATAGCAAGCTTCAAAATCTAGGCGAGTTTTCATTTCTTGGGAAAGTTAGTTTCTTTTTATTATTTTCTTAATAAATTTGTTTATTGAAATTCTCTCAATTTTGGCAATCTTTGAGAATTTTCAGTGGATCTAGTAATGTGGAGAGACATATCAAGATCTACATTAGCCTTTGGAATGGGTACATTTATCATAATCTCATCCTCCTATACTAAAGACCTCCATGTCAGGTGCAAATAAAACAAGAACACTGAATTCAATGTTGGCCTTTGTTTACTGTATTTCCTCTGCTTTAAAACAGAGACCTATACTAAACTCTGCTTGATCATTTCTTTTGCAGTTTCATTTCTGTGATGTCCTATCTGGGACTTGTTTATCTTGCTACCATTTTTCTGTATAGATCGCTTATTTGCAGGTAGTCAACAAATTAAGATTAAAAAGAGCAGCCGATTAGGTAGTCCCAACCATTGGTTTTATTTATATTTCTTTTTTTCCTTGAAATTCAGGGGAGTCATAGATATAGATGATGATGGCAGCTATGTGCTGGGTGAGGGTGAGGCGATTTGGTTGTTAAAGTTGGTTCTGCCATACTTGAATGAGTGCTTGTTGAAAATCAGAGCCCTTTTTTCTGGTGATCCTGCAACTACAATGAAGGTAAGTTCCCTCATTTGAGTTGAATTAGCTGGACCTTGTTTGGACCTCGAGAAACATTCAAATAGTTATGAATAATGAGTCTGTGAACTATGGCAGATGGCTGTGTTGCTCTTTGTTTTTGCCAGGTGTGGCAGCTCCATCACCATTTGGAAGATGGCAAGATTGGGTAGGGTTTCCTTTCATTTCTCTAATATCAGAAATTTAGAAATTATAAGAGAATAAACAGCTTTTTTAAAGAATCCGCGGGGCTGCTTTTGCACTATAATTTCAACAATTTTTATTTTTATTTAAAATTAATTTTTTATATTTTTAAAATGTTTTGATATGGGAATATTAAAAATAATTTTTTATAAATAAAATAATTATTTTAATATATTTAAAAAATAACCGTACACTCTTCATTAGCATTTTTTTGGGATTCGGAAGATACTTTTGGGATTGGGACGATAGTTTTGACATAATTATCAATTCCATTTTTACTAGTGTAAAGCTGTCTTTTCAATATTTTTAAGTGGTTGGTGGCAGGGATAGGTTAAAATAAAATTGAGGAAATAGTTAATTCGGTGTGATCTGATGAAAAATTTCAGTTATATATAATTTATTTTATTCTATTAAAATATATTAGTTTTTTTAAAAAATATATCATCTTAATTTGTTTTAAAAAATTTAAGATTAATTGACTTAATATGTCATATATGATTCGGATCCTGTGTTGGGCCACCGGTTAGGTTTAAAGAGTATTTGGTATAGTTTTTATTTTTATTTTTTTTTTAAAGTGTTTTTGACTTTAAAAAATATTAAATTGAAATTTTTTATGTTTTTTTATGATTTTAATGTATTTATATAAAAAATAAAAAAATATTATTTTAATATATTTAAAAATAAAAAAAAACTATTTAAAAAATCATCTTTTATCAAAATTATAAACCCCCCCTCAAGAACGTGGCTATTTACCAACCATAAACCAAAAGGGTTCCTTCGGTAGCACATGCCAAAGGAAATATACATTAATTTCTACAGTCTGCTCTAATTATTGAAGCTTCTTGTTGGCAGCAAAACACAAGGAGAACTGCTAAATTCCCTGCATGTTGTTTCACTTTTTTTCGCTTACTGAAGCTATGCTCGTGCAGGCTTTTTTGGAGTCTTCACTGTACCAAAAGTCTGCTCTTCCTACTCCACACAGTTAACTGCTTATGGTAAATCCTTGAATTATTACCTCACTAGATCACTCCACACTTGCACTGGTCATAGTTTACCCTACTTGGGTTGACCTTGTAGAGTTGTAGTGACTGGCAGATCTTCGTTTTTATCCTGTAACGGCTCTATTGATTGATGCTGTCTCCTCCATTGGAGGATCTCGAGAAAGGAAATGAAGAGCGTCTAAGAATCCATTTCTGACCATCTCCATCATAATATCATTTATCTCTAGTACTGGATGCTAATTTGGCCAGCCATAAGGTACAGAGGAGATTAAAGTGTAGGGCCATCCTCATAATATCATCTCCCCTTTCTTGTAGGGCCATCAGAGAGCATGGCTCCTCTGTCATCCCTTGCGTTTTTTTATTCGACAGTATGAGATTGTTGTAAATTATTCCAGTTATGGATCTTGATTTTCTTAAAAATAAAACCCAATTGAAGGTAAATTCTGGATTCGACGATTTCGTGATGCTTGGGAATCATGCTCGCACAAGAAAGCCGTGGCCTTGTGCATCTTCACCCTCGTATGGAACCTCTCTTCAATGGTGGCTCGCATCTGGGCAGGTAAAGCAACCCTCTCTCTCATCTTCTTTTCCTTTTTTTATTGAATAATAATCCTCGCTGCTGGCCACGATGTAAGAAATTAAACTACACTTTGTTGCCATGCAATGCTAATGCACTGTTTTTGCAGTGTTCATGATGTTCGTGGCCGTCCGATATTATCAACAGACGATGGAGAGAGATGATTGGGTGGTGGAGGAGGAGGTGGACACAGAAGCTGATGGAACGTGGCATGGAGACGTTGCAGGACAAAGACAAGGGAGTGGTCCCACTTCGGTGGAAGTGAATAAAGTGAAAAAGGGATCCTAAGAAGATTGGTTGTAATATTGTATTAATCGATGCGGTGTGATACGAAAATAATAATAATAATAATAATAATAATTAGTATTATTATTTTGATATAGCTCAATATTTTACTGTAAATATGTTGCTTTTGGACATGACTAACAAGCCTTAATGGCAAGTTGGCAAATAATTATCTTTCTTGGTTCATTTCAGATATGTCATAAATTATATAAAATATCCAATAAATAATGATTAATTTCATATTTATTGTTCAATAAAATACTATAATTTTTAAATACTATTTTCAGTGCAATTCTTTTTTAAAAGGGTGGGAAAATCATATATAAAAGTCGATATTAAAAACTCGATGGATGTAGCTTTAGGTTTAGGTTTGGAATAAAATGACAAAAAAAAAATCCGAGAGATGTCAATTAAAATAACCTAAAATCATGAAAATTCCCGTATCTTTTTGCAAGCTAGTATATAATTGCTAAAGTATTACTAAATGTTGATAGATCACTGCGGTTTATTGCAAAATTGTTAAACCCCGATGTTTTGGGTTAATTTTGTTTTTGTTGGTGGTTGAAGTTGTTGTTGCATTGCTAGAACAACGATATTGGGTAATTATATTTATTAGGAGAGTTGTTGGATATTTAAAGAAGCTTCAGTTTTTTTAAAAGGAAGATTAGTCGCTCTTCAATGTATTGAAGTCTTATCAATTATAAATCATTTAGTAGGTGGTAGTAGTAAGAATTTAAAACTAAGAAGTTTACTCTCTTATAATTTTAGGTTCGAGTCTTATGGTTGCTAATATGATGACCATTAAAGACTTATATGGTCGTTAATTTCAGGCCTGTGGAATTAGTCGAGAAGCAATTAAACTGACCCGGACACCCATATTAATAAATAAAAAAAACCCTATCAATCATAAAAAAATTCTTTATAAAAATAAAAGGAAATAAATAAGCTTTTTGTCGAGGTTTCCACTAATAACATCACTAATAAAGCTTGAAAAAACTTCAGGTCGTGAATATTTACAAGTTTGGTGGTGGGTGTTTCTTGCAAAACAATTCTATGATACTAAAGTTAATTTAGAGTTAGAGTTTTTTTTCGGATGTAGTTTTTTGAATTGTTGAGATAAAAATATCTCTCTCTCTTGTGCTGAAACATAGAATATATACTTAGCGTGCTTAAAAAAAATTATACATTAACAAGCAAGCAACTTAGCAATTATGTATTCGATAAAAAAAAAATTAATGAAACAGGTTTGGGTACTAAAAACTTTAATTTATATAAAACCTGTTTATTTTTATATTTTTAAAAAATTTAAAATTTTTGTTTAATTTTTTAAAAATTAACTACTGCAACAATTCTGAATACCCTCTTCTTTAGTCGGATTAAGGAAGCGTTTAGGAACGCGGTTCAACCTGTATTTTTAAAAAAATTGATTTTTTTTACTAAAATTTAATATAGTTTGTACGTTTTAGATCGTTTTGATGTGCTGATGTCAAAAATGATTTTTAAAAAATAAAAAAACATCATTGGCATGCATTTTGGCACGAAAAGTTATTTAAAAAGCACCCGCAATCACACTGCCAAACACGCTCTAAACCTCTATTGCATAGTTTAAGAAAAGTTAAGCATTTAATATATATCATATATAATAATAATTTTTGTTCATTGCTAATAATAATAATCTTTGTTTATTGTTAATCTGTTTCTTTTATATAAAAAAAATATAACCACAAGCGCACAAAACAAGCTATAATTAAAACGGCAATGACCTTCTAAATTAAAATGAAAAATAAATAAATTATGACAGTATTTCAACAGTGTAATGGACGTGGGCCTTGCCTTCACGTCTTTAGATAAGCAGGAAGATGGCCCCCCAAGCACTATGAAAAAAACTAAACTCTCCTCAGCCCATTTGTCTTTGTTTTCACTCTCCTCCGGCAGAAAAGCAAAACTCTAAAAAATACCAGCATGAGTGTATTTTTTATATTTTAATAGTTTTTATGGTCATGATTTTAAAATAATAAATTTAAAAAA
>Ga0325411_1007612_pt1 | contig 11793 bp, 10 predicted proteins | sample PopdelMetagenome_13_FD_206181 | JGI IMG/M metagenome (GOLD analysis project Ga0325411, IMG submission 206181) | Populus deltoides microbial communities from Bellville, Georgia, United States - Xylem-PdIQD-R4 | ecosystem: Host-associated > Plants > Phyllosphere > Stem > Wood/Secondary xylem...
AAAAATAAATTGTATTTTTTGAATGTAGAATAAAAATATCTTGAAATAGTTAGAAAGATGGGACACAATGTAAAAGCTAACGAAAACCAACATGATCATCACCTGATTTTCAATCGCTTCTTCAATGGGGATTTTGTCATCGTCCTCTTCCGGAAGTGCCTTCATTTGAGATTCTAGAACATACCCAGGAGGAAGTGCATGTCTGTAGTGGCGGTCTTTACCCTCATTCGGGCAAACCCAAAACCAACCATATTATTTCCTCTCCACTGCTTCCTGAAAGGATTTTTCCAATTTTCACTGGGACAAAATTATTCCCTTACAACATCTTAATATATCTGGCTATTTCAGTCAATTCACCACCACCGTAGCTAAAAAAAAAGAAGTAATTCTGATTTATGTTTTAAAATTCTACTTAAAATTTAACTTATCGTTAATTTTATAATATTAAATAATTAAATAAGATACACGTATCTAACAACTACAGTTAAAAAGAAAAGAAAAAAAGAAAAAGAAAAGTAAAGGCTGCATCCCCCCTCACTGACCAGCATCTCCACCTCGATCTATTCACACTCGCACAGACCTCGCATAATTGACGAGGAAGGGATGGCAATTCTCAAGGGAGCAGAACAACAAGTAACATGATACAGGCTTGGCATCGTCACCTATCCAAAAAACCACATTCCCATGTAAATGCCTTAAAATCAAGTGAAAAACATCTAGTAAAAATAAAATATTATCTAATTTAACACACAGTGAATATTCCAAAGCATGCAATAAAACTGAACAAGAAAAAAAAAATAAATTAAAAGGAAAATAATGACAAAGCGGGGCGGCGATTTTAGTTTTTCGTCGACGATTCGTGGCGCTTGTGGTTTACACAAAACCACGACGCATTACAGCCACAAGGCTCCTTGCCTCCTCCCTTAACGAGAATTAACCTCTGTACCAGAAGCGAGACAGAGACATAGAGGGAGATGAGATTCCAAAAAACGGTAGCGTTTGGGTTTCCCCAGATAAAAAACAAAGCAGCGCCATTTCTGTTTCAATATCAAGCCTCGCGTTCCTTCTCCTCACAGCTTCAGTCAGGGCAGAAACGACGGTTCATCTAACCAATCCTTGAAACTTTTGTTTGTACAATAACAACAATGGAAATTAAGAGGAAATTAATTTGGAAATTTCGGTGATTACAATTCACAGGTCCTCTTTTGGAATCGCCTTTGATATCGATGGCGTTATTCTTCGTGGTAAAGATCCCATCGGCGGCTCTCCTCAAGCTCTGCGTAGATTATACGGAGATTCTGGTACTCTATACGGATCTGCATTTGTATGAACACATGTATTTATACGCATCGTGCATACATGCTAGCTGCATCTAATTGTGATTACTGCCTCTTACTCTGCAGGAAACTTGAACGTTCCCTTTTTGTTCCTGACAAATGGTGAGCTATTTCAATAATTATTTTCTAAAATGTTGTCATCCACTAGCTTAAAAATAGTTTATTTTAGCTATTTGTAAAAGAAGATGACTGCTATGGTCCTCATGTAATGAATCTATGAAACAGTGTAGGCATCGATGGCCCGCTGCCTGCATTTATATGAATTTTAGCAATGTTTAGATCCTAATCTCAAAGCAGAAATATGATTGTTAGAGCGAACAGTAGAGCAGTTAAATGACTAATTGCATATTCTCCTGATATTATATTTTATCAGGAGGTGGCATTCCGGAATCGAGGAGAGCTAGTGAGTTAAGCGAACTGCTTGGAGTAAAGATTTTACCTTCTCAGGTATTGCTTTGGGATTTTATTTTATTTTTATATGATTTACTCGTTGTCATTTGTTTTTTAGTCTATCCGTGACCACCATTGTTTGACTGTGGAACCGTTTGCATAGCTGTCTCTTTTTCCTGGTACAGGTTTTACAGGGTCATTCACCTTTTAAAAGTTTCATGGAAAGGTATATGTATATTTATTGATTTTGAGGTTTTTTTTATTTTATTATTTTATGCACATGTCTTCAATTTCAAAAAATGACATGTTCCCCGCAACTTACCTAGTTTTTTTTTTTTTTTCGTTGCTGTTGTTGCCGTCGACCTCCCATTCTCCTTTATCTTCAACCTGGTTACCACAATACCATGTTAATATATTAAGCACATTGCTGTCATTGACAAATTATAAATGAGATGTGTCGTTCCAGAGCGGGAGATGTGGAATAGGATCTCCTCAAGGACATGTTGGAGTGGAAGGACTGGCTGCAACTTTAGAAATCAATATAATTGCCTGCCCACTTTAATTTATGACTAAACCAAAGTATGAACTAGGGAAATGCAGCTAGAGCAGATAAGTTAAAAGGAGCCATCCCAAAGGAAAAAGGTTTCATTGACCTAGTAGATTTATTTGACTTCCAGATTTGTTATCTGTATCGCGACAATTCTCATCTCTGAAGTGTCAATGAAATCCAAAATCTTTCTGATTTTTTAAGGTGGTGTCGTCAATTGTGCCTCCCCCCCCCCCTGTTTTTTTGCTTCCCCTCAGATACGAGAATCAACTCATTGTTGCCACTGGAAAAGGAGAACCTGCTGTAGTAATGTCTGAGTATGGTTTCAAGTAAGGTCCCTGTAATGTCCCGTTCATTTTGTTATTCCTAGATTTCGAGACTTCTTCACATTCCATATGGCCTGATTTATTCTTCATGGCAGAAAAGTTGTATCCTTGGACGAGTATGCTTCCTGTTTTGAAAACATTGATCCTCTGGCTCAATACAAAAAGTGGACAACTAAGCAGGGGTTGGATAGGAGCAGTCTGCCCCTGAATACAGTGCCGAGATATGATGTTTCTTCTGAAACAGTTAAGGCGGTATTTGTTGTTAGCGATCCTGTAGATTGGGGCAGGGACATTCAGGTATTTCTCCTTTTCATTTGGTCATGTAATATAAGCCAGTCACTGTATCTTTTGAGCTCCATATATTAACTCTCCCTTTAAATTTGATTGTTCCAAATTCTATCAAGTGCTGTCCATGTTATAATTCACTTCCTTTTTACCATCAGTTATCCAAGTGTTGTGTATGGATATAATTTCAAATCGCAGTTTTAACCATATTTTGTTTTGCAAAGTCTGCAGTTCATCAATTAGATATTGAATTGTACTATTTTTGAGTCAGGAAACAAAAAACTTTGTGGCTGACCTGAGAAGCAACTCTTTTGTATTGCAATATATTTGTTACATGTTCAGAAATGAGAACTAGTGTACCTGATGAATCAGAAGAAATCATCAATCAAAATGCTGCTGACATCTAAAAATATCATGAAATTGTAATGTGGTACTGTTAATAGTAACAGGCTTGGTTTTTTATTAACCCTTGCATGAAAAGTTCTCAACACTGCTGTAAATTTTGAAAAAGAATGGAAGTTTATTATATTTATTTAATTGGTGCTATGTGATAAATTTTACTCAATGGAGTTTTTTTTTCTTTTTGTCTCGCTGCATTTCATTTAATTGGATTTAGCATAACTTAGCCATATGTACCTAACAAAGCTCTGCCCTGACTAACGAATGACATTAGGTTCTCTGTGATGTTTTAAGATGTGGAGGTCTTCCTGGACAGGAGAATGGGCATCAGCCCCAGCCTCCTCTATATTTTGCCGCTGATGATCTCGAATACCAGGTTGGTAGTCCTGCTTATTAGATATTAACAGTTGGTTGTAACTTGTAGGTTCCTTCAAATGGCTTTAAGTTGGATTCTCCAATGCACAACTCTTTCTTTAGAATTGAATGGAAGTGAATGAAAACTTATAAGCAAGAAGTTTTACTACCTTTATTCTGAAGGATCATCTGACCAGTATGTTTGATTTTGAAATCCACATTGCACGTGATTGTGCCATCTTCTTAAATGCTCTCCTTCTGTTTCTTGACTGTTTCTTATAAAGTAGTCTCTTACAAGTTATAATTGCTTGTGGAAATTGGCTTTAATGATTTTTCTGCTCAGTTATGGAAACATGGGATTCTATATCACCTAATCAGCTTATTTGATATACAGGCTGCGTTTCCTTCCAGTCGACTTGGAATGGGTGCTTTCAGAATTGCTCTGGAGAGTGTCTTCAACAGGTAAGTTCAGTGTCTTCGGCCATTTAAAATGAAATTTCATCATATTTCACTTTGTAATAAATAGGATTGCATCAATCTTAGTGGTTTTGCCAATGGATCTCTGGGGTTTCCATGTCTAAATTGATCTCAGAATAGGGCTACTATGAGCTTTGTGTCGTCCTAAGTCATGATTTCAGAATTTTCTGCTGTTGGTGGCTCGTTTTGTATTTCTTAGTTGAACAACTATTTTAGCCAGAGAAATTTGGTAGTTTTCACAGAAAAATCAGAACTATATAATTCTAGGAAGAACTATGAATACCAGGATAAGACATTTGAAGGAGTTGATTTGATAAAATTGAGAAGGAATAAACCACCACTAGCATTGACCAGCTAAACATGTCTCTCTTATGGTGCTCGCGATAGATGAAAGAAAGACCCTAGTACTATTTTCGGGTTTTCCACTATATATATATATAATGTCTGTTAATTGGTATTTGCTTGCAGAATTCACTATAATCCACTGGAATATGTTTGTTTTGGGAAGCCTGATCCATTTGTATTTAAGAATGCCGAAGCTATGTTGAAGCAACTTCAGCCATCTTATCATAGTGATAATTTCAAGGAACCTGGAGATTCTGGGTTACAGTCATTCAAAACTCTCTATATGATTGGTGACAATCCTTCAGTTGACGTTAAAGGTGCACAACAGGTTTGTCCTGCCTATTCCTTGTAGCTTTTATTGGTGGAGCACATAAGATTTCTATACCAATTTCTTAGGCATTCCCCATGCACATGTTGAGAATAAAAGAAAATTGTTTCGTTTCTCTTTCAGGCAGGACATCCTTGGTTTTCTATCCTAACAAGGACAGGTGTTTTCCGCGGGAAACATAACCATGCAGAGTTTCCTGCAGATCTGGCAAGTCAAACGATGAAACTTTCTGCATGCTGTAAATTAATATTCATAAACATGATGGGATCACACGTTTCCCCACTGACAAATTACCCAGGTTATTGATACTGTATTTCAAGAACTAGTGTACATTTGTCTTGCCTGATCTGTATTTCAACTGTGCAGGTTATTGATACTGTTGAAGAGGCAGTGGACTATATTCTTGGAAGGGAGCGTATTTCATAGACGTTCTGTAACGCATCATGCTCCATTTTCCCTTCAGAATCAATCCATTCAAAACCTTTATTTTAGAAATCAATAAAAGAAAATTTTGAAGCTCTTTTCTACATATTAAAAAAAGTTTTAGGCCTGAGATTTGCCGAAATCAGCCATCTGATTCCTTATGCCATGGCTCTCTGCTTGGCGTGCTGTCGCAACCATGTGAATGATCTGGAAAATACCATGACCATTTCTAAGAGAAACGATATATTTGTCGCATGATTTTTTTTTAACTTGTAATGTTCTTGGTTAGCTTATGATAGACTTTTTCAGCTTACAAAAATGGTTCGGATATTCTAATGTGAAGCTAAGTTTGAACAATCCTCGAAAAAAAACTTGAACAACCCTCAAATGACAGGGATGATAAGTGAACTGTTAACGAGTTGTAGCTCATCTAACATTAATATAATTTCTTTTCAATAAATCTCGACTTTTAAATTAGAATTCTATTTTATGAAAAAAATGGTACTTGGATTTATTTTTCGTATTACTTATTTAATGTTTTAATAAAATTAGTTTGGATATAATTAGTCTCTCTGATGCCCAATAAGAGTGAGATTTGGTCTCAAGGAGTTTGAAAAAGAAAATGGAGCTAGAGCTTAGAGGTAAATGAAAAATTAAGTGACTTTTTAAATAAAAACATAAATACAGTCACCCCTCTCAAAATTACCCTTATTTTAAATAATTTCACCCTCCGTTTATTCTCCATCATCCACTCTGTGCACACCAAAACACAAAACACGCACTGACGATGATAAGATAAGCCACAAAAGCACGCGCTAAAACTCTCTTCCTCCTCTAGTCTTCTAGCACCACCATGGAAACCACCGGTCTCCTCTCCTTCTCCTCCTCGAAACCCCCTCCTTCCCGAACCCATTTTCGCCCCGCAAACCCATTTTCCCTTTCCTTCCCCACAACCCACAAAACCTCCGTTTCACACAGACCCATTACCATCAAATCCGCAATTTCCCGCGCCAAAAAGGAAGAAACAGTAGAAATAGTCAAAACCCAGCTCGAAAATTGCTACCTCTTAGCAGCTATAAAATACACAGGCTTCACAGTCAAACAATTTCAAGACTTTAGAAGATCATTGCCTGAATCATCAAAACTCATTGTAGCTAAAAACACCTTGGTTTATAAGGCCATTGAAGGCACTCCATGGGAAGCTTTAAAACCTTGTATGACAGGAATGAATGCTTGGCTTTTTGTGCATACCGAAGAGATACCTGAAGCTTTAAAGCCTTATAGGGATTTTCAAAAGGAAAAGAAGTTAGAGAATGATTTCACTGGGGCTGTCTTTGAAGGAAAGTTTTACGGGCCCGATGATTTTAAGCAACTTGAAACTATGCCGTCTAGAGCTGAGATTTATGCTAAGATTCTGGGGGTTTTACAGGGTCCTGCTATTGGATTGGTGGGTACTTTACAGGCGCCAGCGAGGGATGTTGTCATGGTTTTGAAGGCTTATGTGCAGAAATTGGAGGAGGAGAGTGGTGGGCAATAGTGGAGATGCAATGTAATGTGATGTAAGTGTATTGTTTGAAAGGTCCCCATTTTGATGTTTTTGATTTGTTGTAGTAAAGTTAATGATTAAACGTTCTATTTTTGGATACGAAAGTGTGAATGAAGTTGTAGGATCTGTAAAATTAGAACCTTAATAATTGTCTTGAAGTTTAGTACAAGGCTGTCATTTTCTTATGGTTTTATTTTAACGAATTTGTTTGAGGGGATGTTTTGGAAATGTTTTTCTTGTTGTGAGTTTGATTTTCATACCCCCTTTGTGTGTTTGGGATGCTGCTTCCCTGTTGTGTTTTTTGGTTGGTTATTGGAGCCAAATCTATGGTTGTGCCAATATACTTGGTATATTGGGAAAATGTGTGTGCAGTATACTTTGTGTATTCTACCTGGTTTGATCGTGGCTGCCGAATTGGGGGATTCTTTCTACATACCCATGCGTGTTTCTCTAGGTCCTACAGTAACTAGTTTGTTAAGGAATCTATGTAGCTGTGTGTTGCATACCATTTATGATTTATTTAGATGTCATTCAAGTAAATTCAAGTGCATATGTGCTTGAGACAAATGCGTTAACCTTGATAAGGTATTCTTTCAATTCTGCTTTGTGCTGTTTAAGGAATCTGGTTCTTTGGGATTATAGGAGCATATGCCATTAGATTTGACATCTGAATGTTGATTGTTTTCATACGAGGCACTTCTGGAGTAGTAGTTAGGAGGGTTCTTCTAGTACAAGAGTCACAAAGGCAAGGCAACAATTCTTTTCTATTAATGATGCGAGTCCTTTGAATTTAGAAAGGAGATAAGTGGTTACAGCTGGCAGACATGATCCTGTCTTGCATTGATTGCCACTTTTCATGCATAGAGGTGTGGTGTTGAAGGGTTGGAATTGCATTGAAGAGCACAGTATAGTTAATTTTCCTGATAAGGATCCACACAGTAAATGCCTGTGTTTGATGAGTCGAGTCAGGGCATCTTTTCTCTATCACATGTCCATTGCGTTGTAAATTTAATTCTTGGGACAGTTGTTTCTGGAAAGAAGGGTTATATATTGTTTCTTGAGTATTCGCAACAAGGAATTATAGCTGTGTCTGTAAATTGCGATGCCATGAGTGTATATTTCATGGATCAAAAGAGGCTTTGTCTGCTAAACGATACAAGGAAACCATGCAGTAATTGTCTTGCGAAAACCATTAGTTTGAGACTTCTGTAAGAACCCGGCATGGCATCATAACTGTCAAATAACTTTTGCGATGCAAGTCTCTAATCTGTTCTGCGTTCCTTGGGTTTTCTCCATGGTAGTAACTGGGAAATGTCAATGGTTACTCCTCCATGCCAACCCTAGTGTGCATGTTCAATTCCCTTTTGAATCGAAACAAGTAATGTGTAACAGTTTGATTAGATTGAATTGGCTTGTGGACATGGAAATATTCACAGGCAACCTTGCAAATTTACAACTTTGTTTCTCAAGTCTGAGAGTTGTTCAAGAAATCGTTCAGTGCAGCCTTCATCTGGTCTTCTACTTGGAAACAAACATTACTAGTTGTTTTCAGACTTGGTAGAATTCTACCTTCGTTTATGTGCTTTGCTTTCATCGATTGCACTGTCCTTTTCTCCTCCTTTTTTTTTAATGACTGTAATCAGTCTTCGCTTCTCTATTTGCTTCTCCTAGTTCAACTTATCCGAAAAATGTCAGTCTAGAAATGGAAGTAACCCTTTTGGTGATGCTTTCGATACAATATTTATATTATTGCCATTTCATTCATCATCTTTGATATGGAAGTAACCCTTTTCTTTCCTCGGGCAAAAGGAAATTATCTTCCAGATGATTGTTAGCCAGATTCAGATGTCAATCGATAGGAAGAGCATCTCTCGACCCAATACCAATTTTCTCGAGTAAACCTGCGGACACTGAATTCATGTTAAGCACACAGGAGGGACCATTTCTAGGTTGATTGTTGACAGTAGAATAAGCATGCTGCATCTCGGCATCCCTTCCATATGCCTCTAGGGTCACGGAGTGCGTTACTGATCTTGAATCCATGCCCGAATTGTCCAATCGATATGAAGCACCGCCCTGTATTGACCATCTAGAGAGTCTCGTTCATTTTCTTACACCAGAAGGAACCCCAGGGCGGAGGCGTCCCTTTTGCTTGTCGTTGAGAGGGAGGTCTACTTGTGTGTTTATTTTATTTTTTGTGGTTGAGTTTGAGGTTGATTATAGTTTATTTATGCATAAAACTCAACCATAAAAATTATTTTTTATTGTTTTTCTTAGTTTTTTTTTATGAATTCCACATGCAAAACTACTTTTTATTACTCTTCTTAACTTTTTTTTGATAGATTTCACATGCAAAACTCCACCTCCGCCACAAAAACAAACACCAAATCATCCCTTCTTTCCCTTCTATTGTTCCCCAAATCGTCCTTTTCCCATTCCCAAAATCAGATTCCTCAAAAAGAATCAAAATAAAACCTCCTAATCCTCCTTCTCACAGCCCAAAAAAACCCCCGCAATGGTCGATCCTCACTCATTCACTGATTCAGCTCACCCCCTAACCACCCACGTATCCCTCACTCTCTACTTCCACTTCCCTTCCTCCACCATCCACGCCACCGCTCACCTCACCCTCCAAACCCCACACACTGGCCCGCTATCTCTCGACACTCGCTCTCTCACCATCCACAAAATCCTCGACCCTGCAACTCTAGCTCCCCTCCCTTTCACTCTCTCCTCTTCTGAACACCCCATCAAAGGGCGACTCCTTACCGTTTATCTCGACAACAACTCCTCAGTTCTCATCCTGTACTCCACCTCCCCTTCCTCTTCGGCCCTCCAATGGCTCTCTCCGCCCCAAACTTTCAACAAAACTCACCCTTTTGTCTACACCCAATGCCATTCTGTTCACGCGCGCTCCGTTTTTCCTTGCCAGGATACGCCTGCCGCGCGTGTTTGTTACTCTGCAAAGTTGAATCTTCCGCGGGAGCTTTCTGCTGTTATGTCTGCTAGGCATTGTGACCGTCATGACCCTGTCGGTAGTGATTTGGATGGGGTGTTGACGAATGAGGAGTCTGGATTTGGATTTGATTTGAAGTCGTTGTGGTGCGAGGAAGGGAGGATTGTGGAGGAGTTTGTAATGGAACAGCCAATTCCGCCGTACTTGTTTGCGTTTGCTGTTGGGGAATTGGGGTTTAGAGAGGTGGGGCCGAGGACTAGGGTTTATTCGGAGGCAGTTAATGGGGTTTTGGATGCAGCTGCGAGGGAGTTTGCAGGAACTGAAGAGATGATTAGGCAAGCGGAGAGGTTGTTTGGTGAGTATGATTGGGAGAGGTTTGATTTATTGGTTTTGCCACCGAGTTTTCCATATGGTGGAATGGAGAATCCAAGGATGGTGTTTTTGACTCCTACAGTGATTAAAGGGGATGCGAGTGGCGCGCGGATGGTGGCGCATGAGTTGGCTCATAGTTGGACTGGGAATTTGATCACTAACAAGAATAATGAGCATTTTTGGCTGAATGAGGTACAGTGAGTGTTTGCTTTTAACATTTGATTTGGTTATTTGACTTCTTCTTCTTCGTGGTATCAGTTTAATGGCCGCCTCAAATAGTTTCTCTTTGTATGCTTAATGGAGTTTTATTTTATTTCATTTTCCTTTGTATGTGTTCTTATCTGATGTGCCAAATGTGTTGCCTCTCAGTGTCTGTTTGTGGTCGACTGTATTTACGAAAATTGTTTGATTTTGCTTACTGGTTCAATAAATTTTCTTTTATAAAATATGGCATTGAGGGATTCATGCTAGTTTAATTGCTTTGTACCTTTGTAATGCTGATTGTTTGGTATGATTGTCGACGTGTTCAAGAGGGACATGTTTTAACTCTCTGTGTTGGTTGAGGGAAACTATTAGCAGATGTTTGTGATATATTTATTTTGGGATAAATGTCCATGTGTTATGTGCTCTTAAACTTCCAATAGCCCATGGTTATTCTTGTGCTGTGCTCAGCAATTTTTGCTCCTTGTGAGTTATAAGTTTCTGATTATGAAACTAGGGTTTCACAACATATGCGGACAGGAGAATTGTTGAGGTCGTGCAAGGCGAAGATATAGCTGCTCTGAATATTGGAAATGGTTGGATAGGTTTGAATGAGGAAATGGAGAGGTTCAAGGACAACATGGAGTTCACTAAGCTAAAAAACAATCAGGAAGGAGTGGACCCAGATGACGTGTACTCTCGAGTGCCATATGAGAAGGGTTTCCAGTTTCTGTGGCGCATTGAACATCAGGTATATTGATTTATTTCTTGTTTGAACTTGGAGATATTTCAAACAGTAATATTCTTACTGGCTCTGTTTTTACCCTTGAGATTCTTAGATTGGAAGACCTGCTTTTGACGAGTTCCTCAAGAAATATATCGCCACGTTCAAATTCAAGTCAATTGACACACAGACATTTCTTGATTTCCTGAAAGCCAATGTTCACGGAATAGAGAAAGATATTGACCTTCAGCTATGGACTGAGGGCACTGGCATCCCTCCAGATGCTCATGAACCGGTTTCAAACTTGTATATAAAGATTACATCACTTGCAAAGGATTTTAAGCTTGGGAGGATGCCGAGAGAGGATGAAGTTGCTAACTGGAAAGGGCAGGAATGGGAGCTGTACCTAAAGAACCTGCCCAGAGCTGTTGAAGCCTCACAGGTAATGACTTGATTCTCTTATCAATTTCCCCATGCTAACCCCCTCCCTTCTTATTGCAAAAAGTTTCTCGCCTGCAGTAATTTTAATTTCTTGAAACTTTATTTCCTAGTTACTTTGTCTTTCCACGTCTGCATGTGCTCCCTCATTGGAGGTAACCCATGCTAAAGACCATTTAGATCCCTGTAAAATTCTTGTACATCTTTGCCTGGTTTGGGAGCTGGTGTACGTGTCAATTGTCAAGGTTTTTACCTTGGCGTGCTAAGCTTCAAACAAGCGCTCATGGGCTGTGAAAGCGGAACAAACTTGTCTTACTGATTGTTATAATTTTTTTATATTATTAT
>Ga0325411_1007613_pt1 | contig 11792 bp, 7 predicted proteins | sample PopdelMetagenome_13_FD_206181 | JGI IMG/M metagenome (GOLD analysis project Ga0325411, IMG submission 206181) | Populus deltoides microbial communities from Bellville, Georgia, United States - Xylem-PdIQD-R4 | ecosystem: Host-associated > Plants > Phyllosphere > Stem > Wood/Secondary xylem...
AGTAAATATAAGGTTCTCCAACCATGAACGATGGTGCATTGTTTGAGGCAAGGATGAGTTTGGTATGGCAGAGAAGTGAGATTGGTGAAGTCATTACTCTAATGAATTGAAAGGAAGGTTTAGGTTTATGTCATGACATGTAATTTATGATTTCTACACTAAAGAAGTTAGAGATTTTATAAAGAAAGAGACTAGTTGGAAATTGATTATGGGATTGAGGTAATTATTATATTTGAAATGCAAAAAAAAAAAAACCCTAAACATCAAACTTAAAAGCTAAAGTACTTTTAAAACTTGGTCGATGGTTTTAATTGAATAATGTCACTTTTCATTTCATATTTGGTTGATTAGATAAATCAATTAAGTATATATATGTAAAAAAAAATCATTTCTTTGGAAAATAAAAAAGTTCTTATTACTTGTTAAATGTTAAATGTAGAATGATGACTATTTGCAAGAAAAAGAGGAAGAGAGCTGAAATTGATCGAGTGTGGTGAAATCAACCATATTGAAAGAGTCGTAATTGGCCAAGAGATTCGAGAAATCAATTAGCGACTCAACCAAGTGACTAGAAGCCACGATCACCTAATAAAAATGATCAACCATAAGTATTTGAACATGCACGGAGAATTAGAAAGATTAGTTCTATTTAGAGTGGAAGTCCTCAACATATAAACTACTTATTAGTCATAATATTAACTCAAGATTTAGACGATATCAATAGAGAATGAGTTTAGTTTGTATTATGACTCAAAAAGGTCTTATTACTTTATACCAACATTTGTGTATATATTTGATTTATATATTTAGATAGAATTCAAATTATGTACCAATATATAAAAGGCCACATAATTATTATTATGAAATGTGATCAGTCTCATATATACAATTTCAATTCTTCAATTTATCCTTTTTTTATTTACTAACTTTTTACAATTTATTTACTTGTTTTCCTTTACTTTAATTCCTCTTATTCCTCTCTTTTCTTCCGAAAAAGACTTGTTTTTTTTTCTTTTGTGGTGTTAACTTAAAGTAGATTATCTTTTCATAGGGTTCAAGGTCTTTGATCCACATATTCTACTTGATTTTACGAGATTGTTATAAAATTTATAACAAAATTTAGGTAGAGGTTTTTTCATAAATATGATATATGCTACTATTTTTATTTACATATAAATAAAATCATAATAATATAATTCAATTATTAGATAATTGATTGTATATAAATAATCAAACCATTAAAATTGTACCATCTCTACGTCTTCAGAACACAAAGGTATGGGATAATTGTTATTAATACCATACACAAACTTTTTAAAAACATTATTGTCCTCGGGAAAATAGTAGAGAATTGACCTCTCGTCAACCATCATTTTCTTCCTTTCGTCAGGACCGCTGAAATAAGATAAAGTTTTTTTAACTCCATATATCTCGTGCTAAGAAGAATGAGAGAATTTTTTGAAAAGTGGGACGGAGGAGGAAGGAGAGCTTGGGACGGCTGAGGTCATGTCTTTAGAATTTTTTGAAAAGTGGGACGGAGGAGGAAGGAGAGCTTGGGACGGCTGAGGTCATGTCTTTTAACTCCATGCATCTAAAGTCTATCTCGTGCTAATAAGAAGAAGCACATTTTCTGGGAAGAGACATGATTTTATGGCAAGTGGTCAATTCCTTGTCATTTTCACTAGGAAAAATAATTGTTTTAAAAGATTGTATGATATTTATAACAAAGTTTCTCTCTCATACATGATTTCTTTCTTTTGTCCTTCAAGGGAAGAAAACAATTTCTTTAAAGGAAGTTTATCAAATTACTATTGAGAAAAATATTTAAAAATAATATAATTAGGTAAAAATCACATATGAAAACTCAACTTTTTTAAACGTCAAAGGTAAGACTGTGGTATTTGAAATAAATAGTTAAAATAAGCTTATAAAATTTAAAAGATAAGAAAGGAAAGAAAAAACTTAAACTTTGAATACATGAACCTTGAAAAGAATAGTCTTGTATTAATAAAAAAATAATCTCAATAAGTTGAATTCAAACATATCAAGATCACCAACAATAATGGAAATCAGCCACTTGCACAAGCCAAAGACAAGTCGGCCAAAAGACTTGTCAACTGCTTTCATTTAGTTTTTTTTTTTTAAAAAAAAAATAGCACAGTAAATTAAAAGTTTTAGCAAAATAACATTATTTGAAAAAAATTAGTAAAACAGCATATTTTCACCTTGTCATGCTTCTAAAGCGCGACATTTACTAAATGTTGTTATTCTTAAGCACAACAAGATAGTTATCGCGCTTCAGAATAACAAGATTTAAACAATTCACGCTAAATATGTTTTGAGTCAGATTATACATATTTCTCTAACTTGTAAACTTAAAAACAGACTCCAATTAAAATCTTAAAAAGTTATTGTTCACATAGTAATTGTTCCTTATTTTTTAGTGTCAATGATGTAGTCGAGCTTGCAAAAACGGGTGATTCTAAGTAGTCAAATGTGAGTTTGTCATAACTAGATGAAGATTTGCCCTAGACAGATTAGGTGGATGACCTAACTTATGTATTTATGGACCAGTGGGATAGGCCTACGTCCAAGAAGAGGTCTGATCACACTAGAACAAAATGATGAATAAAAAGGGCTGTAATTTTTTATCCGACTATCGAATCTTTAGATTTAAAAAATCTCGCTATACTACCCTGATTTTGGCAGTTTTGTGTTTTTCCTTATTATTTTTGGATTTCTTCCATTGTTTTGGATTCTATAGTTGTTTCCTTGTTATTTTTTGGATTTTTGTTTCCTACTTGAGGTAGGGTTTTTGGCCTATTTAAGGTTTTGTAAACCTCCTAAAGATACAAACTCCATTATTATTATTTTAGAGAGAATAAACCTATGAATTTGGGGTTCACATCTGCAACCCCTTTCGCTTATAAAAGTTTATGTTCTTTGTTTGTTGTTGTCTTTAGCTTTCGCCTGCATCAGTTAGCTAGTCGGCCGATTTAAGTGACCATTGCGAATCGGTCGACCAGTTAATCCTGAATTTAATTGACGTTGCAATTGTGAGATATCAATTAAAGTTTTGTCGTATAACCACGATGTTTAATTAAATATCATGATTCAAAACTACGACATCTAAAAATATGTTATTTCATCAAAACTTTAGTTACTATGTTAATTCACTATTTTTTTAATTTTGTATGTTGATTGCCCGATTTCTCCTTTTATTTACCAGTTGCTCGTGTATAGTGAGATTTTAATGATCATAAAAGGACAAACTTAATTTTATATGATAAAGTGATAGTGCAATTTACAATTTTAATATTTTCTATTTGGTAACCAAGAGATCATGAGAAAACAAATGAAAATTTCAAAAATCCAAATTAAACAAATGTCAATTCCTTTTGTTAATGTTAAATTTTTTAATAGTAAAATATTCTCTATATAGTATACGTATAAACTATGTCTTTATTTATTATGTATGATATAGTTCATCTATTAAAATATGGTAATTTTGAACATATATTTTGTGTGTAAGTTTGTTGTAGTTTATCTATTACTTATAAACTTGAACTAAAAAATTAGAGAAGAGTTGGAAACTTAAAAAATGGAGATTGAAAGGACATGATTGTTATTATATGTTATTTTGTTTATCTGTTGTCAAAATTTATCCATCAAACTTATTGTTTATTTGTCAAATTTGTGTGCTAGAAATTGATCTACTATTTAATTATCATTAATTGCAGTGATTTATGAATTAATGCACTAATTGTTTGTTGTTAATTTATTTGCCAAACTTAGGAAAAAGAAACTAGAAGATTATATCTAGGATTCGAACCTAATATCTCATAGTGTCAAGATTGGTAAAGAGGAAAACAATAAACTACTCTTGTTGGGTTTCAAATTGAAAACATCCTTACAATCTAACACCCTTCTTACTACTAGGTAGGCTCCTGCATCTTCATATATATGTGTGTGTGTGTGTGTGTGTGTGTGTGTGTGATTGTGTGATATTTATATTTATAAATGTTATCATTTTACTGAGATAACATAAGTTGAAATCAATGTTAATAACACTAACGTACTGATAATATTGGTAGCCCTTGTTGTCCTAGTTGCTTTATTGTCAAACTTGATTCCTAAACATTCTTCATGTAAGGAAAAATTCAAAAGAATTAAAATGGTGTGAAATTAAATAGGAAGCATGAAGAATCAAGTTCTTCCAAGAGTTTTAATGGTAGTAGGCAGTAAAAAAAATTTAAATGAACTTGCTTTGTTAGTAAAAAGCCAAGACACCACACTAAGGATTGCTCTCATTTAAAGTGAATAAGGCACAAATCAACGTGATTGAGAACGTTGACGAGCAAGCTATAAAGCTTATAGAAGTTATGTCAAAAATAAACTTGGTGAACAACCTTATATAGTGGTGGGTTGGTACTAGAGTTACATGTCATGCATGTTTTTCCAAGATTAGTTTTTCTGAGTGTACAATAACTATTAATAGAGAACAATTGTTCATAAATAACTCTTTAGTATGAAATATTTAGGCCATATGCAAGGGGGCTAAGATGACATCTAGAAAAAATTGACTCTAAAGAATGTGGTTCATGCTTCTAACATTCAAAAGAATATGGTTTTTAGCTCATTGTTGAGCAAAGATGGATTAGGTTTTTGAGCCAAATAAAGTTTGTCCCCGTCAAGAGTGAGATTTCTATGGGTAAGAGATATTTATGTGATGGGCTATTTAAGAATAACATGATAATTATTGTTAAAAAAAAAGACAAGAAGGTTAATAAAGTTTCTTCATTTGTTTAAATGGTTAAGTCTTCTAATTCATTTCATAAACAGAAGTAACGAGCCTCTAGATTTAATTCACTATAATATATGTGATTTAAAATTTATGTAAACGACAAGTAGTAAAAGGTATTTTATTACTTTTATTAATAATTGCACAATAAATTTATATGTCTATTTCTTTTTTTAAAAAAAAAGCAAAGATGAGGCCTTAGAAATGTTCAAACATTTCTAAATAAGGCTGAAAACTAATTTAGCTAAAAGATCAAGATCATAAGAAGTGATAAAAATAGGGATTATGATTCACCTTTTGATGAAATTTATTTTAAGCATGTTAAAATTCATCAGACTATGGCTTGTTTTCACCGTAACAAAAATGGTATGATTAAATGCAAGAATTAAACATTGAAACAAATTGATGATGTTATGTTAATAAGTTCAAGATTGCCTTAAAACTTGTGAGGGGGACTATTTTATCATCAAATTATATTTTAGATAAAATACCTTACAAGAAATTAAACAAGAGATCATGTGAGTGATGAAATGTTCAAGACCTTCCTATAAATACATGAAAATATAGGGGTGTCCAACTAAAGTTATGGTTCCTCCACCAAAGCGTATAGCCACGCCAATTAGATATCATGATGCTAAAGATTCAAATCCACAAACTGGTTTATCTTTACTATTAAAAGAGTTGTAAATTAAATAAATACAATCATATTTACAAAAACACTTGGACTCTAGAATATGCAATGATATCGAAAAACATAACACATTAAGCTTCATATACCCATAACATTCCAACATCTTCTTCTAATAATATTCTCTAATACTTTTAATTGTTGTTTGAATATTATGAAAATTGAAATGATTATCTATTATTTTTAATATCTACAATCAAATATATAAAATTAATTTTAATATTATAAAAACCTAACATATTAAGCACCCTAATAAATTATTCTCTACAATCTCTTACTCTACGAAAGTTTTTCAATAAACCTTCCATGATAAATTATGTTCATGGCTCGACTTAGAGGTGAGTAAAAAAACTAAAAAACCAATTAAACCGAGAAAATCAAAAAAGCCAAACCATGAAAAAACCGATTAGACTAATTAGAATATTTTAAAAAAACTTCTACTTCGGTTCAGTTTTGGTTTCATAAGGATAAAACCAGTAATCTGTAACCGAATCGAACTGGTTCAGATTACAAAAAAGTACTATAAATAAAAAAAAATGCTTTCTAATAGAGTAATAGTATCATTTCTTTTCTAACCTAGTAACCCTACCAGCCGCCCACCTCATTCCTCACAATGACATAGCCTCTCACAAATAACACTAACAAGTCCACAGACAATTCTTCATTCTTTAATCAATATTGTGAAATCTTCATCATTCATCATCATATCTAGCAAACCAACAACCCTCACCTAAGCTACCACATGTGACCCACCAGACCCAACCTTTCAATTTACATCTCCTGATCTAGCATCCTAGTTGGTAACATTTATTTTCTATGCATTATGTATATCAGACTCGGTATAAATGATTCAACTTTTAATTGTATGTTGTACAGGTAGATTTTGCATCACCCCAAAGCCTCGACAACAATCCATCTAAGCACCCTTCTTTGGTTCTTTGCAGTAAGATTTCTCTCTCTGTTAATATTTTTCTTTAACATATGTTTTTTTATTTCTCAAGGTTTTTTAATTTTGTTGAATCAACATGTGCTTGTCATAAAAAAAACATCAATTTTCCTTTGATTTTACAAACAATAAAGAATTGACTATCACATGGTTTGTGATGAGCCTAACTAATCTTCCCCTGTTGTTAATTCTAACCATGGGTATTTGATTTTTTTAAAAAAAGTTGATTGATCCCCCTCCTATATCTTAAATCGAGAGAAAGGATAAACACACAATTGATCCCCCTTCTATAACACTATAACTTCTAATGACATTTTTTTCATTCATCAGAGTTGAGAGGAAACTAAAAGTTTAATATTTAGGGGTTTAGAATACATATTTTATAAGAGATAAATCTTGACTTTAAGGTTACAATTTTAAAAAAATAAAACTTTAGGACTAGATTGTAAACCTTTTTAGAATTGGAAACTTGATACCATTGCGGCAAGCTTTAATCAATGATCTTTGCTAATTACTACTTAAATGCTATTGGGTAGACCTTTGCATTGGTTGTATAAAGATAAAATAGGCTTTTTATATTTGTAGTAGAGAAAGCCTATTCTCATTGTTATTTGAATACAATGAAGGATATGAATCATCCTTTAAGCTTAAAATTACTATAACCTATCACTGTCCAAAAGAGTTCATATATATACGTACCAAGTTCTTGTTACGATAGTTTTTGTTCATGTAAAAAAAAAAATTTCTTTTTTCCTTTAGCGATTGGGTGTATTTTTTATTAATTTGATGTTGGAGTGGTTAGAAGGCCCTTGACTTGTTAATGTCAAGGTGTTCAACTTTTTTTGAACGCTATGCAAATAAAACATGTTGGAAGGACATAAAACACAAAAAAAAAAAAAAAAACAAAGCCATAAAAATTATTGGAAACCTGCCAAAATGTAATATTAACTATTACAATAGTTTTTTTAGTGTAAATTTTTTTTAGTGTTAGTAGCTTTAAGTCTCATATAAATTATGATTATTAACATGTTTTCATTTGGTAATTACAGATGGAAAAACTTCAAAATCAAAATGTTTCATCCACTGGTGGTACCCCAACATCAACCAATACCCCAACTTCAAACACCAACCTAACATCAACTATTGCAGGATTCGTCATGGATAATAAAGGTAAACAAACTTTAGTCCTTACATCAAGGAAAATAAATGTTGATGATAGAAAAAGTCACAAATTTAGGATCATTTTACAAAACTTAATGGTGATCTTAAACTCCTAGAGTTGAATGTAATTATTGTGGAAAAGATTATGCATGTCATACTATTTTTAATGGAACAAGTAATACATGGAGTCATTTAAAGGTATGCAAAAAGTTTCTTTTGTGCATGATAAGGAGCAAAAAATTTTGGTATTAGAACCTAAGAAAGAAGAGGATGAATCGGGAGATCAAAATAGAGGCACTCTTAAGGCAATAGGTTACAATTATGATGAATGCAGACAAGCACCAGTAAAAGTAGTTATAATTAATGAGTTGCCATTTAATTTGTAGAGGGTAAGGGAATTAAATTATTTTCTATGACCATACAACCTAGATTTGACATTCATTCTAGTTTCATTGCTATATGTGATTATTTAAAACTTTATGTTGAAGAGAATGAAAGATTAATGATAGCTCTTAGGGGTTAACGATTATGCTTAACAACAGATACATGAACATTAATCCAAAACGTTAATTATAAGTCCTTAACAACTTGTTGGATTGATAATGAGTGGATTTTGCATAAAAAAATTATTAATTTTTGTCAAGTTTCCAATCATATAGGTGAAACAATTGGTTAAGTTATTGAGAATTATTTGTTAAAGTGGGGGATTAATAAACTTTTGACTATTACAGTAGACAATGCAAGCCCTAATAATGTAACTATTTTATATTTGAAGAATATAATGAAAGATTGGCCAACTAATATATTGTTAAATGAACATTTGCATGTTAGATGTTGTGCACACATTGTAAGCTTTATTGTGTGTGATGACTTGAAAGAGATTAATGTTTTGGTTGTTAAGATTCAAAATGCAATTAGGTTTGTAAGATCTTTACTTTCTAGGCAACTTGCATTTAAGAAATATGTAGAAAAGTTGCATATAGAGTGTAATAAATCATTGTGTTTAGATGTTGCAACTCGATAGAATTCAACTTATCTTATGTTAGAAGCTGCTAAAAAGTTTGAAAAAGTGTTTATAAGGTTAGGTGAAAGCAAACCTAGGTATATGAGTTACTTTTTAGAGGTTGATTCAAAAGGGAATAAAAAAACATAGGGCCACCTAGTTTGGAGGATTGGAAAAATGATAGAACTTTGGTGAAATTCTTAAAGATATTTTAGATGGTTACATTGAGATTTTATGGCTCATTGCATGTCACATCAAATTTTTTTTTCCAATGAATTGATTTACATGCAAACAAACTTGTTGCAATTGTGTAAAAGTAGAGATAATCTTTTAAGTGGAATGATGATGAATATGATGTTAAAGTCTGTAAAGTATTGGAATTTTGAAGTTAATTAGTTTTTTTTTTGTTATATATGGTGATGTCTTAGATCCATATCTCAAGTTGAAATATGTGAAATTTTATTTTAGTGAGTTGTATGATTATGAAAAAGCACAATTGATAACAAAAAAAGGTGAAAGATAATTTGGTGAGCTTGTTGTATTAGTTTTATTTGAAAGTTGATGAAGTGGTGGATGATAATAGGCATAAACATGATGTTAATGCTATTGATGATATAGAGGTAGATGTTAACACTTTGGCTCGATTCAAAAGGCATTTACATGAGGAAGATAGTTTGGAAAATATAAATGAGGTTGAGAGATATTTAGTTGATGGTTGTAAGGATCCTAATGATGATAAATTAGATATTTTAAGGTGATGGAAGAGTAATTCTTCAAAATATAAGATACTTTCAAAGGTTGCACAACATGCTCTAGCTATTCCTATATCCACAGTGGCTTCTGAATTAGCCTTTAGCATAGGTGGTTGTATACTCGACCAATTTTAAATTTCTCTATCTCTAGCAACAATTGAAGCACTTATTTGTTGTCAAAATTAGTTGCATCATAGACTAATTCCAACCGACATTAGAACCTTGATGAATGATTTTGAAACCTATAAAAACCTTGAATCATGTAATTTTTCTTATAAACTTACACCTTTTATTTTATGATTTATTAATTGACGCATTTTCAATCTAACATGTCTAATTTTTTATTTTGTAGAATTTGGTGGAGACTTACATTTAGCAACGAATGATAATTAGTTCAAAAATTAAGGCATTTATTGAAAATGTATGGTAAAAATACTACCTTTTATTTTTATATCTTCTTATTTAATTTATCATGTTATAATTCTAGATTTGAATTCCAGGTTTTGATGTCAATAGTATTAAGGAATTAAAGTGCAATGTTCTTCATATGCTTCTTGATTGTGATGATGATGATGATGTCCAAACCAAAACCGGACAGTTGTAACCGGCTTTGGTTCGGTTTAAATTTTTTTGAATAAAAAATTTTAGTTTTGTAGTTTTTATAGGTAAAAACTAAATTAAACTGAAAATGATCATTCCTAGTTGAACTTGTCAATTGTGGCTACACTTGTCAATTGCTTTTGTGTGCGTTTGGCATTGTGATGCATGATATTTTTTAAAAATTCTTTTCAATTAAAAAAATTTTAAAATAATATTTTTCAATTTTTATTTTTGAGACTAGCACATCAAAACCATCTAAAAATACCTTAAAAACATTAATTTAATGCCTTTTCAAGTGAAAAATAATTTAAAAAGCAATTTGAAACACAAATAAGTTAATCAATAATTATAACAATTGAATTATATTATTATTATTTATTTGTGAATTCTCAGTCATTATAATTATTTGTATTTTGTTTAAATACTAATAGAGATCATAAATATAATTATTAAACCGGATTCTATACAAATTTTATAGCATTTTACTACTTAGAATCAATGTATAAGTTTTTGTATTGATTAAATATAAATTAAAAAAAATCCATTTTAAAACTAGAATAAAAAAGTAATCAAATTTTAAAAATATATATAATATATTTTAAATTGTTGATTCATGTTAGTTTCAATTCTTAATTACTTTTGATTTTTTTTTTTGTAGAAAAACTATTGTATCACTTGATTTCATTATTTTATTTTAAAAAAAATTGATTGAAAAAAAAAATCCATGTAATATATAATACATCTACTATGTTATAAACTTTTACATAATTTATAGGAATTTAATTTATGTTGATTGAGAATTGTAGATAGTTTTCTTGATTATTTTTACCTAGGTCACTAGTCAAAGCCCAGGTTATGGATCGAGTTGATCCAAGTCAGTGTAAGAGTGAAAATGATTATTATTATAATTTTAAAACCTGATTCATGAGTCAACCTAAAACAAAGCTCGGTTCACGAGTGGAGTTGATCGTTGATCTAGGTCAACATAAAAATAAAATTAGTTATTATCATAGTTATAAAACCCAACTTGAGAGTCGATAGGGGCAAGACTGAGTCACGAGTAAAGAGGGTCAACATATGATAAAAGTGGTAATTATCATAATTTTAAAACCCGATTCAGAACTCAACTCGAAGCAAGGATTGAGTCATGGTTCGAGAGGGTCAATATAAGAATAAAAGTTGTTATTATCATAATTTTAAAACCCAACTCGGACGTTAACCAAGGCAAGGTCTGAGTCATGGGTTAGAGGGTCAACCCGGTTTGACCCAAGTCAACAAATGAATAAAAATAGTTATTATTATAGTTTTAAAACCTGACTCTGGTGTTAACCTGAGACAAGATTCAGGTCACAAGTTGGGAGGATCAACTTGGATGACCTAAAAAAATTAAAATAATCAAAGCAACCTTGTTTTTATTATGTCAAGTTAAGTCATGTCAATCATTAATTTTTTTTTTAATTTGGACTAGTCTAGACCCTGGATCAACTTGTCAAGTCAGTCCTGGTTTTATAACTATGGTTATTATAATATTATTAATTTCAATAGTCAATATAAACTAAAGTAAAAAACAATAATATCTAACAATTTTTTAAAATCTGTAAGTTTGATAATAATACATATTAAGGGTAAAATAATTTTTTTATATATTATTCTATCTTATTCGTCATAACAAAATAGTATATAAATACACATCATTATCAAACATAATTATATATTTTTTACTTTTTCCATCATGTTTGTTTTATTAAAAAGTAGTAATCAAACATTAGTTCCATAGCATTCTTATTGATGTTTGGGGGGTTAAAATAAATTCCATTATTATTGTCGCAGTTGGTAAGCTT
>Ga0325411_1007614_pt1 | contig 11791 bp, 3 predicted proteins | sample PopdelMetagenome_13_FD_206181 | JGI IMG/M metagenome (GOLD analysis project Ga0325411, IMG submission 206181) | Populus deltoides microbial communities from Bellville, Georgia, United States - Xylem-PdIQD-R4 | ecosystem: Host-associated > Plants > Phyllosphere > Stem > Wood/Secondary xylem...
GGCCATTGTCAAGAAAATAACATTTGGCAATCACTACAAGACTAAGAAACTAGTGCTTCCGACACCTTTTTTACTTCAATTTCACCAGACCATTCCATTACAAGTAAAAATCATGCTGTCATAGTGGATATGTTTTTCGCCCTGAATGATCACACGCCTACAAAAGTACGGAAAGACCCCCAGCGTTGAGCGTTTTACTGCGAAGATAAAGACATTTCACTTCATAGAATCAACCGAAGGTGAAACTTGGATTCTCCCAGGCAAAATCAGCATCCCAAGAATTGTCAGGTATGTTCCAAAAGAGCATACGGACCAACTTAAATCTGCGGATCAGCTGCAGCAAAAATAAGTACTATATCAATCCAAGGATGTTCCATAGGTGTTAAAAGTCATAGTTCTACAATAATATTCCTGCACCAGCAATCTTGGCCCTCCGGCCACCATGCAACTAGTGCAGTTTGAGCAAAAAGCCGTTCCTAGGAATTCATACAGGGAAACACAAAACAACCTTGCAAAACAAAATGGGAAGGAAAAGAAGGAAGAAAAAAAAACATGATATCATGCAGAAATACAACTTCCCTTTTATGGATAAAGAAGCCATTCTAAATTATCCAGTAAACAGTTCTATGAGGCCACTCCACCACAACAACCACAGCACAGGATTGCTAAAAGTAGCTACCCTAATCCTTTCCGAAATCATGTATTTTCTCAGTAGCTTGCTATAGTATTTCAATCTAGGTTGCCAGCTCCATCTAAAAACTTACAAACTCGCTAGTTTCTATACTCCAACAGAAGTCCACTCATGAACACACACACACACACTCAGCAGAATGCAACAGAGTACTTCCATCCAAAGCAGCTCAACCAAAAGGCAGTGCTGTAAATCGATAAGCCAGAGTACACTTCCAAACCTTTTATGTTTATTTTTATTTTCAGAACTTTTTCTCTGATGATTGGTAAGTTGCAGAGTTGATTTAGAAAATAATTTCCACAGGAAAAAAATCAGAGTTCAGTTATAAAACTGTAGGTGGCAATTTTAGGAGGCAAAATTATGCATACCTAACAAGAATTAAACCATGCCACAATCACACAGGAATTTGCAACAAAATTCACTGTAAGCATTCAGTGTTAGCAAGAAGTGAACTTGTACTCCAATATTGTATATGAAAGCACACCTAAACCCTTTAATAAATAAATAACATGCAATTGTTAGTTTCAAAAAATCATTATTCCAACAATAGACGCCCCTAGAAGGATAAAATAAATGATCAAAGACATCATTAGTATCCAGAAGCCACAAATCTATCTCATAATGAATAACAATCAGGAGCAATGTCGGAAATATCACCAAAAAATGGTGAATGATCTGAGATGAAATCCTACAGAAACACTTAAAAAGGGAACTCTGGAAAACATAAAAGAAACCATTTGATTATGTATAGCCACTGAAAAGTGGAAAATGTGGTTACTCCGGAAGATTCAGAGGCTACACAGAACGGTTTACAAGACATGATTGGAAAAAATACCACACTCACATACAAAAAAAAAAAAAAGGAAAAAAAAGGCTTCATCATTAATCTGATGCCTTGAGCAATGCAAGTCAGCCAGCTTCTAAAATTATCTTTTGGCACTTCAAAGACATTGAATGATGATTATAGGCAATGTTTTCAACACTTTGAACCTTAGTAACCTCTGGTTACCAAAAGCATAGCCATTGCAGCCCTACACTATATGAGTAAGTACTTTTCCAGAACAAATGGCATGTCATAAATCGCCCAACCACCAGCATCTAAACCAAACTTAGCTTCCATTGAGCTATTATGGACTCAAAGTATCATTCAACTACTGAAATCACAGATATCACAAAATTCCATAGCATACTGCCATAACCTTAAAACCATTTATATGGTTCAAGAAAAAAGAAAGAGAGAATTAAAGAGTGGTTAAAGCTTCAATAATGATGACTTTAACAGGTAAATGTCCAATATTGTAAACGTTGAATGGCAATTTTTGTATTACCATGGATGATAGAGAAACAAGAGATGGTTAGATTCTAACCAAGGATGACGCCCCTACCTTGAATCCACTAACTCCTATGTCATTGAGCTGCATCTGACCCAGATCCTGAATCACTATCAGAGCCTGCACATCAGGTATTGGAATGAATTAATAAATCCATTTAATGTCTTAATTGGCACCATCATTGCCAGAAAATTATACATGCTCAAGGTACATTAGTTGAGTTTCAATTACCACTTGAAGAGGATCTGGAATCACTGCCAGAACTGCTTGAACTACTTGATCTGCTCATACTATGGCCTTGCCTATGATCTTTAACAGGAGAAGATGCAGAAACAGTCATTTGTACTGCTTCAAACCAACAGGATTAGAAATCAGTGCAAAACAATTAGAATGCCATAAAGATCCAGCAAAAGAGCCTGAATGTGGGCAAAACAAATCCTAAGGAATTCAAGATGATTATTACCTGATCCAAGTTCTTTTGGTGCCTCTGCAGTAGCAGATGTCATATTCTACACAGACAGAGAGAAGAATAATGTATTGGTCAGCCTGACTTTCATGAAGGAAATTCAGCTAGAGATTGGAGCAAATAAGAATTATGGTCTTACAGTCCCAAGCATTTTATGGCCAGCTTCTTCTCTCCCTTGTAGAGCAACTTCAGCTTCCCTCTCATTCTTGCCCATACTCTTCTGGTAATTGGTTACATAACCATGAAGTTCCCAAAGTGTTTCATTATCAAAACTATCAATATCCACTTCAATCTCATCTTCTTGTTGGAAAAGCCCAGGATTCCTCTTCCTAATAATCTGGACAACTGATTCTAGTTTCTCTGAAGGCAAACTCTGCAGGTGTATACTCAATTTCTGCTTCTCCTCGTATGTCATCACGCCTCTGACAGTTTCATTCTTCTTAGGCTTATTCAACACTGATGTCCTGCCTTGATTGGCAACAGTTTTTGCAGCTTTCATCTTCGAATGTACAAGCTCCGTCAAAGAATCTGTCCTATCCAAAGTTTTTGTCTCTAAAGGCATTGTCTGTGGAAACGAAGCAGGACTGGGAGCACGGGCAGAAGCAGAAGCAGGACCAGAGGTGGGGGATGAAGCACGAGGACCTGGAACTCTCTTTGAAGCAGGGCCGTGAGCAGGAGACGAAGCACGAGGACCTGGAGCTCTCTTCAAAGCAGGTGTTGGCAAGCTAGCATCATATCCCATCTCCCCCCTCTTATCAAAATTAGTTTTGGCCTTAAAATTAGCCCAATTCTCCTCAAAAATCTTCAGCAACTTATCCGCCATAGCATGCACATCCTGCCCTTTCTCATTATACTTCATAGCATTATTAAACGTCAACCTAACATCCTCAGCAAACTCCTTTGGAGACTTGTACCAATTCTTACTCAACCTACTCTTCACAGTCCCTAAGTCCATGGGATGCTTAATAATCTTATAATAATCATGCAGCTTCAACTTCTTTGCATCCACTGGCTCATTAAACACCCACCCATATTGATGTTTCATCAACTTCCCTAACAGCTCCCCACACCCTATAACCAAATCCTTGCTAAACTCCACCACCACCCCCTTTCCCGCACCACCGTCCTTCCCTCCACCGCCAGACTGTTTCAACTTCTTGTTCGAATTCATCTGGGTTTTCTTCTTCTCATCACCATCCAACAGCCGCGAATTGGTGGGTCCCACATAACTAACTTCAGAATTAACCCTAGCAAGAGTTCCAATTCTGTTACCACCGCCTCCACCACCGCTATTACCTATTCTATTATTATGATTATCATTATAAGAAGATGTAAACTTTTCTTTAGATTCAAGTTTCTTTTTCAAGCTTCTAACTTGATGAAGTTCACTTGCTAATTTCCTCTTTAGCTGTTTAATTTCAGATTTTGACCTTGAATTCAAGTTGATTTTTACTTTACTACCATCATCAAATCTCACGTACCCGGGTAGTGCTGACTTGTTCTCATTCTGTGGGACCGGCTGTACGTGATTAAGACTGGAAGAATCGTTCGACGCCACGGTGCCGTCGCGGTGGTTCTGCTTCCAAGAAGAGGACGAGGTGGAGCTGGTGGTGTATTTTAGGGTTTGAAAAGGTTGAATTTCTTCTTCTTGCAGGTGCTTTTGCGGGTGAGGGATGTTGTCGAAATTCTTGGGTTTGTTGTGGTGTTTTTGGGTATACAGTTTTTTGTTGATGTTGGGTTTCCTTTCTTCTCTCAACAATCCTCCTCTTCAAAGTCTAACCATTCATGGAAAGTTAGAAACCCTAATTTCTTGCATCAAAACCCTAACTTTGGCTCCTCCTCTTCTTTTTAATGTAACGACGATGTGTGGACTTTCCCCATATGGAAGTTCGATAGCTCGTTGTTTTTTTAATCATATTAAAATGCTAATATTAAAAACAAAATCTAAAAAAACTATTTTAATATAATTTTAAATACAAAATATTTTTTTAAAAATAATTTTAATTACAATCTTGAATATATGAATAATAAAATTTTAATCTAGTTTTATATAAGCATAAAAACCACAATTAAGTTATTTTATTTGATTCCTTCTATACCATGAATAAAACTTTTGACATATATTAAAATAGAAAATTACTCAATGCACATTCAAGTGCGTTTATATTCTGTTTTTCTTAAATAATATTTTATATTATATTATTTATATAATTAATAACATTTTACCCATGATAACAAGTTATTTAGTTAAAATTAAAATTAAACTCTTCGCAAAATATTATTTATTAAAATAGTGTTTTGTTTTCTTTTTTTTTTCATAATTTATATTTTTTTATTGTTTTCAAATTCAATTACATTTTCTAATATTAGATTTATTTGGTAATGATTTTTATAATTTTTTTATTTTATTTTTTATAAGATTATTACAGTCTTATGATCTACACTGCAAGTTTCAAGAATTAACTCGGTTGATTTTAGTTTTTTTTCTAATTGATTTTTTCCCTCAATTTTATCATTTAGAATTGAGTTGTTTGAAAATTAAGTTTTGTGATTTATTTCGGTTTTTTACGAGGTTATCCCCAATTCATGAATTGGTCAATAGTTTGGCGGGTTAAGTTCAGTTGTTTTTTTGTGTCTTTTTAATTCATTTTTCAATTTCAATTCTATCCTTCAACATTATATTTGATATTAAACTTCATAATTTTTTAACTCATTATTTATGAGGTTATCATAGTCTAATGATCCAGACTGTAAGTTTCACGGGTTAACCCAGTTGATTTTATTTTTTTTCTCCTTTTTCTAATTGATTTTTCCCTTAATTTCATCATTCAGAATTGAGTTGATTGAGAATTAAGTTTTCTAATTTATTTTGGTTTTTTTATGAGGTTATACCCAATTCATGAGTTAGGTCACGAGTTTGGTGGGTTAACTTCAGTTGTTTTTTTTGTCATTTTTAATTGATTTTTTAGTTTCAATTCTATCATTCAACATTAGATTTATTAGGGATTTAGCTTCATAATATTTTTAATATAATTTTTATGAGATTATCCTAAATTCATGACCTGGTCACAGGTTTGACGGATTAACCCGAGTTAACTCGAGTTAGTTTTTTATCATTTTTTAATCGATTTTATTTTTTGATTTTATCTTTCAACACTAGGTTGATTGAGAATTATGATTCATAATTTATTTGATTTTATCCTAATTTCAGGATCCGAGTTGCGAGTTTGTCAAATTAACATGGGTTGACTCATGTCATTTTTTTTTGTTATTTTTTAATATCTTATCCTTAAACATAGGGTTTATTGAATATTAGACTTCATAATTTATTTTGATTTGATTTATATGAGATTTTTATAGTCTCATGACTTGACACATGGATTGACAGGTTAACTTAGGTTGATCCTCATCAATCAATTATAACCTAGTTTGATCATAATTGATTCAATATATTGTTGTCTTAATATTTATTTTGAGTAAAATTATATTTTTACCTGTCGTCTAAGGTGCTTCTGTACCTGCAAAGTTGATCGGGTTACATCGAGACAAATCTCACACAAATTAAATTTTTCTTCTACTATAAAATATATTAACAACATCTAAATTTTTTTATTTTATTTTGTTAAAACAGTGGTCGGAGAAGATTGCCTTTTAGGTTTAGGGTATACAGGTTGACAGGGTGATGAGAGAATGGTGAGAGAGAAAAAAATGAAGAGAGAGAGAGAAAGAAAAAGAGTATTTATACCAAATGGATTGTACAAGGTATACAAGTTGGGTTGAGCAGGTTTAAAAAATCTCAACGCATTACCCAATATGTGATATAATTTTCTTAGATTGTTTTAACTTATTATTATCTGTAATATCCATATTATCTGACTTTGATAGGTTAGGTTGAGTCAGATAATATAAATATTTTAGATGAATAGATTTTTTTAAACACCCATAACAAAAAGTCATCTTTAGAAATTAAATAGATTTTATTAGACGGTGAAAAACATGAATATTCTAATAAATATTATTGAATTAAATTTGTCTTAAAGATACATGGAACTTCAAACCAAAAAGGCATATATATGAAAAATATCTTATAGCTTGTTTTTTATTTTTGACAGGAATTGTCAAACCTAAATCTACATGGTATTATATTTAATTAGCATATTAGCCTGCGCTCCGTAATGGGTTAATAATTTTTTTTTCCAAACATAAAAAAAATCTTAAAAGTATAAAGAATATTTTAAGTGTATTGAGTCTGGCGGCCAAGTCAAACTTAAGTCTCTTCAATCTGGTAATAGCCTTGGATCTGATGGCTATGCCTAATTAATTTTTTTATTTATTATAAAAAAACATTTAAAGTACTTTTGAAGTATTCTAAACCGAAATGCTAATTGATTTTTTTTATTTTTGATAAAAAAATCATTTAAAGTACCCTTGAAGTATCCTAAACAGAAATGCTAATTATTATATTTTTGATAAAAAAACATTTAAACTATCCTTAAAGTATCCTAAACAAAAATTCTAATTAATTTTTTTATAAAAAAAATATTTAAACTACCCTTGAAGTATCCTAAACAGAAATGCTAATTATTTTTTATAAATAGTTTTTTATTTTTTCTAAAAAAACATTTAAACTATCTTAGAGGTATCTTAAACAGAAATCATAATTATTATTTTTTAATTTTTTCTATAAAAAAACATTAAAATTATCCTTAAAGTATCCTATATAATTTTTTTTTATAAATATTTTCTATTTTTATAAAAAAAAACATTTAAACTACTCTTGAAGTAGCCTAAACAGAAATGTTAATTAATTGTTTTTATAGTTGTTTTTTTAGTAAATAAACATTTAAACTACCATTAAAGTATTCTAAATAATGTTTTTCAATAACCTTGGGTCTGGAGGCCAAGCCAGACCCAAGAGAGTTGGGTTTGGCGGCTAATCTAGACCCAAGTCTCTTGGGTCTAGTGGCCAAGCCAAACTTGGATCTGACGGGCATGCCAAACTCAAGACAATTAGGTCTAGTGACCAATCGAGACCCAAGTTTCTTGGGTTTGGCGGGCATGTCAAAGCCAAGATAGTTGGGTCTGGCATTTAATCAAGACCCAATAGACTTGGGTTTGACGGTCATGTTAGACCTAAAAGCCTTGGGTTTAGTTGGGTCTAGCGGCCATGCCAGACCTAATGGCCTTGGAACTGGCAGCCAAGCTAGATCCACGAGAAGAGAATGGCTTTAAAAAAAGACTACCTTTACATGCCTATTTGGTACATATGCATATAAAAGAATGCCTTTTGGTTTGCGTAATGCACCCATAACTTTAAAAAGATGCATGATAAATATTTTTTCTAACTATGTTAAAACAATAATTGAGGTTTTCATGGATGATTTCACGATGTATGGTGATTCTTTTGATAAGTGTTTAGAAAATTTATCTTTAGTCTTGAAAAGATGTATTGAAACTAACCTTGTCTTAAACTATGAAAAGTGTTATTTTATGGTAAAACAAGGATTAGTTCTTTGGCATGTTGTGTCTTCGCGTGGTTTAAAGGTTGATAAAGCTAAAATAGACATTATTTTATCATTGCCTTACCCTCATGTGTGAGGGAGGTTTGTTTTTATTTTTAGCGTGCAAGTTTCTATCGACGCTTTATCACAGACATCTCAAAGATTGCAACACCCTTGTGCAAATTGTTAGCAAAAGAAGTGGATTTTGTGTTTGATCAAGCGTGTAAAGATGCATATAATGAGCATAAGAGGCGTGTCACATTTGCTTCCATCATGCAACCACCAATTTGGGATGAACCTTTTGAGATAATGTGCAATGCGAGTGATTACATGGTAGGGGTTGCATTTAGGAACGAATAAGAAAGAATTTGCATGTGATCGCATATGCTTCCCGCATGTTGGACAAAGCGCAATGCAATTACTATACAACTGAAAAAGAACTTTTTACAGTGGTGTTTACTCTAGAAAAATTCCTATTTACTTGGTACAAAAGTTGTTGTTTTTACTGACCATGTAACTTTGAGGTATCTTTTAAAGAAAAAAAAATCCAAACTAAGATTGATTAGGTGGATCTTGCTTTTACAAGAAATTGATCTTGAGATCAAAGATAAAAAAAGTGTCGAGAATCATATCGCTGATCACTTGAGCCGACTGCAGACCAAAGATATACAAACTAAAAAAGTAAGTAAGACATTCCCAGATGAACAGTTGTATATGTTACATTCCTCTACAAGACCATGATATGCTGATTTAGTAAACTATTTAGTCATCAAAGAATTCCCTTTAGATTTGTCTAAATCCCAAAAAGACAAGTTACGAGCTGATGCTAAATATTATTTTTAGGACACTCCTTATCTGTGGAAATTTTGTGCGGATCAAGTAGTCAGAAGATGTGTACCATAAGATGAATTTCATTCCATTCTCACCTTTTGTCATTCTCATTCTTGTGGTGAGCATTTTAGAGCAAAAAGAACAGCCCACAAGGTACTTGAAAGTGGTATGTATTGACCTTTTGTTTTTAAGGATGCATATCACTTTTGCAAATCATGTGAAAAATGCCGAAGAACAGGAAATATTACTCATAAGAATCAAATGCCTTTAACTAATATTTTTATAAGTGAAATTTTTTATATTTGGAGTATTGATTTTATGGGTCAATTTTCTTCTTCTTTTGGTAATCTTTATATCCATCTTGTTGTTGATTATATGTCAGAACTCACATATTTGATAGGTTTGGAATCCCTAAAGCTATCATTAGTGATCGTAACACTCATTTTTGCAATCGTTTAATGGAAGCATTACTAGCAAATACCATATGACTCATCGGTCTTCCACAGCCTACTATCCTCAAACAAATGGCCAAGCTAAAATTTCAAATAGAAAAATCAAGTTCATTTTAAAGAAGACAATGCAACCTAACCAGCGAGATTGGAGTCTACAACTTGGTGATGCACTTTGAGCTTATCGGACTGCTTATAAATCACCTATAGAAATGTCACCTTATATGATGTTTTATGTGAAAGCATGTCATCTACTAGTGGAGTTTGGACATAATGCTTTTTGGGCCATTAAGCAATGCAATTTTGATTATGATGCTGTTAGGATTGTAAGGAGGTTGCAATTGCAAGAGTTGGAAGAGATATTGAATGATGCCTATGAAAATGCAAGGATTTACAAAGAAAAGACCAAAAGTCTTCATGACTGAATGATTACAAGAACATAGTTTCATGTTGGAATCATTCACATTTGAAACTTTTTCCTGGAAAGTTGCACTCTCATTTGATTAAACCCTTTGTTATTTCTAATGTTTTTCCTTATGGTGCAGTTAAGACTACAAGTTTAGAAAGAAACAAATTGCTCAAAGTCAATGAACATCAATTGAAAACTTTCTATGAAGGTTGGATGACAGAACTCACTGCTTTCGTGGAGTTAGCTGAACCAATCTATGAGGCCTGAGTATGCGAGATATAAAACAAAAGCGCTTATTGGGAGGCAACCTAACAAAAAAAATTTCAGATTTGCTTTTCTTTTCCCTTATCTTTTATTTTTTACATTTAACTTTATGTTTGTCATTCTTTTATATTCCTTTTCTTTTATTTCAACATTAAGGACAATGTTGTGTTTAAAGTGTGGGGGTATTTGAAGAGTTTTTGTTTTTTTTTTATGTTTTTTTCACCTTAAGTATTACATTTTATCTCTTGAACTTCCATTGATTTATGAGAATATGAATATTATGTAGGAGAATTAAATAAGATATATGAAAATATAAATTGAATGAATGAGTGTGCATACAAGTTTTAAAGTTTAATTAGTTTAGGGATTGACTTTGAAAACATGCCATGTTGATTTAATAGTGTTGTACCAATGTAAGTTTTTGAGGCTTCAACATTGTATTCTTTGATTGTGTATTCTTTCAATGATATATATCTTTAGAACTTGCTTCATATCTTGTTGAGATTATATTCATATTATATATGTACATGAAGATTGTTGTTACCCAATTTTTGACCCATGTTTTGATAAATGTTTTTTTAAATAAGGGTTTACATATAGTGATAACATAGAGCATCAGAGCTAATATTAAGAAAGCAATATGTCAAAGAGATAATTACTGAATCATATATAATTACTGCAATATAAAATACCATAGATATATGATTTGATTTGTGCTAGTTATAGAAAATAATCATTGCAATATAATATACCATATATATAGAATTTGTTGGTGCTGGTTATAGAAGATAATCTCTGCAGTAATTATTGCAATATTTCTTTAAACAGTACGTGTAATGATTTTCTATAAAAGTGAACCTATATCCATATGCACTGGGGAGAAAATTTACGAGGATATAATTTTAAAATGAAGAAACCCAATAAAACCTAAATCATCTCTATAGACGCCGGCACACTGCCCTTCGGCCAAAGAAAAAAAAACTAAACCTTTTCTTCTCCCTCACCCAAGTCGCTGCTCACAGTCCCCAACCTTGGCCAAAATCAAACAAACAAACCGATCCCCCTCTCTTTTTGATTTTCTTCTTCCTGAGCCGCCGGACACAAGCTCTCTCCTCTCTCGGCCCCTCCCTCATCTTCCTTTTCCCCTTAGCCACGACCTAACCTCATCCTCCCTTCACACAACCTCTCGGCCATAACACCTACCTTCCTGCTCCTATTCTCCCAGCTAAGATAAGCCGCTCCCCCTCACCTGACTTTTCCCTCTCTCAGTTATCCGTCCCCACAGACAGCCGACTCATCTCTCTCCTTCCCACGTTTCCCACTCACAGCCCCGTGTCTCGACCTCATCAGAATCTCCCTCTCTCGGCCAAGACCTTCAGCCGCTCCTTTTCAGTCCCTATCTTGGGCCAACTCGTCAAGGCTGAAAGAAAATGGGCAGAGGGGTCCCCATTTCCCTCTCAACAGCAGACCTCTGCTTGCTTCATCGTCGACCAAAGAAGAAAGAGGGGTCGGCGATCTGTCCGTTCCAACAACTTTTTCCCTTTATTCTTTGCTTGCGTCGGTCTCCTACGTTCAGCTCTGTGTCTTCGTCCCTTGCTCTCTACTGGTTTTAGCTTTTCTATCCCCTCTTCTGTTCTGCAGATCCTGGCGCTGAAACGGGCGAAGGAGATGGCACTACAACTTCTACACACGGCCGGTGGTTATTGATTCTGGCAAAAAAAAAAAAAAAACAATGGCCACGCTGGTTTTGACCTCTTTTTCCTTGCTTCTTCCTGTTTTCTTCTCTTCTCTTTCCCTCCTTCTCTGTTCTGCTTTCCTTTTCCTTTTTCTCTATTCACAGTTAACGAAC
>Ga0325411_1007615_pt1 | contig 11790 bp, 5 predicted proteins | sample PopdelMetagenome_13_FD_206181 | JGI IMG/M metagenome (GOLD analysis project Ga0325411, IMG submission 206181) | Populus deltoides microbial communities from Bellville, Georgia, United States - Xylem-PdIQD-R4 | ecosystem: Host-associated > Plants > Phyllosphere > Stem > Wood/Secondary xylem...
ATGGCTAACTAATATATTTAAATTATTATATTTGAAAGACAAGTGTTTAGATAAATTAAATAACAAATTGTGACAAGGAAAGAAAATAATAATGGGGTTAGAATTAATTTGGAAAAATTATTATACGAGACATATTAATGCTTGTTGATATAAGTGAAGTTATTATATATATTAATAAAAAGAATAACCCTATGTAAAACACTGGCTAAAATTTCAATTAAAATCACGGGGTGTTACAAAAGCTATAAAGAATAGCCTTATAGGAAATTTCAGAAGCTTGAAGCTTATCTTGTAACCCCACCAATGAGCGCCAACGCGCTGATCTACCCCTACATCAAACTGGATGAATCGTGGAATCCAGACCACCGGTGCTGTTTCGCCACTCCCGCCCCTCAATTAGGCGAAGCTAAGCACCGACGGTGTCATAAGAGGAAATCCAGGCCAACATGCTGGCCTGCCGTCCACCATACTGGGTGAAGCTAGAACCTGACGGTGCCAGCAGAGGGAATCCGGACAGGGCTATTGCTGCGGTTTAAGTCGCGACCATTTGGGTCACTACACAAGTACACATTTGACACCTGATTACACAAATCAGGCAGATGCTAGTAAGGACGATGGGATGGCAGTTTTCTCACATCCTCCGACTCCTACAGGGCTTCAACCTCGTCGTGGGCTGATTTTAGTTGGGTTGGTTCCTATAGATTTATAAGTTTGTTTTTGGGCAGGGCTGGGCAGGGTATAAAGAAGAGATGCAGACAAAACCTACAAAACACAAATAGGTCTGAATTTCTTACGAAACTTGACAGTAATATCATGTACATGTCTCTTCCAACATCTATCTCCCCTAACCTAAACAACAGCGCAACACGACACAGTCAAAATTAACAGACGAGGTGGTGAATTTGCACACCAAAAATCATTTACTCCTATCTGCTGTCAGGAAACTTAGCCTCGTAGGTCTGGGGCACCTGCAAGTGTGCAGAATTTCGTTTGCAACATAAGTTGTATTGACAAGTGAAATCACAAGCATAGCAAGAAAATGTACGCTTACCATGAAAGTTGCAGTGATCAACTTCCCGGCAAACCATCTTCCATGGAGAGCGTGCTGTGCATTTATTGCAGCTTGCATATTCTCAAAGCGCATGTAAACAAAACCGGCACTGTTCCTGTTTTTCCAAGGGAAAAAGGAACTATGCATAAGAAACACGAAAGATACAATAGCCAGGATTTCATCAGCTTGAATATGTATAACACAATAAGCAAGAAATATAATAAGTGGCAACAAACTCATCAAGAGGAAGATGTATTAATATAACAGAAGAGTCGATAGACTTTAAAAACATTCATTTGACAAATTTCAGAGCAGACTGATCAAAGAGAAGGAATGGCACTACACATCAAAACAGTACTTACTTGTCGACGTAAATATGCTTCACATTTCCAAACCTTGAGCATTCCTCTTGGACATCTTCTTTAATATCCAAATCAAAATCTGGTTCGGTCTGCCAAGATATGGTCGAGTCTAAGCAAAACTAAACCACAACCAAAAATCAGAAAGTCTCCAAAAAATGTGAGTCCACGAACCTCTGTTTTTGGATCAAACATGTTTTTCAAAAATAAACAATCACTTGGGACTCCAATTGTATCCATGGTTGGAATTGCAGTGGCCGGAAGTTGAAGGCCTGGAACTGGAAGTCCAGGTATAGCTGGAACAGAACCTGATAAAAGAGGAGCAACAGCAGGAGACACTACGGGTGTGGCCCCAAGGATCGGAGCTGTTGGTAGAGTAGGGGTGCCTAGTGAACCAGCAATACTGAAAAGAAAGGAAGTAGATGTCAACTCAATCAAATCAGGCAAATCCAATCCAAAAGAAAAGTTTGGGAGAGGCAAACCTTGAGGCAGTGCCAGTACGATCTAATTTCTGCATCAAAAGTGCCCGAGAACGTGCATTCAAGGCCTGAAATTTGAGTATGATTCAAAATAGTTACCAGATACACACTAGAAATATGACAGTTACAACATAAGATTGACTGTAAGCAGTCACAACTTTTTTGGTTTCACTTTCCATTTGTTATAACCTAATCCTTTTCCATCTTCTATTTGCTGCATCAAGAAACAAAGGACTGCTCTATTCAGAAAAGCAGGGCAATATTGAAAGTGCACTCTTCATCTGATAAAGCCTTCTTTTAATCAGCCAAAAAAAAAGCCCAATATCTTTACCAGTTACCAAGAGACAAGTAGAATTACTAACCAAGCCACCACCTTCATCATCATCAAAATCACCAACATTTGTCCCACCATCTTGTGTTCCAGTTTGATCAGTAACAGCTGAAACCTAAACAGCAAGCAAGAACATAAGAATTTCTAATGTATTTGAATGAATGTATGAGATCCGCCATCAACACAGAGAGCACAGGAAGGGAAGATGCAATTAAGAGGAAGGATGAGATTACCTTGATTGGCCTGCCTGCAATCTCAACTTGTCCATTCAAGTTTAATGCATTTCTGGCATCTTCAAGACGTGCAAACTGCAGTGGAAGTGGAAGTGAAAGTGAAAGCAATTAGACTCCAATTTCCAGAGGATTTTAAGTATGCCTGTTTAAGGCCAACTGGATGAAAAGGCTAGGTTCAGCCATGAAGAGTATTTGGGGATTGTACAAGACACTGTTTAAACATAAAGGACAAAAGTAGCTTCTTCAACAATCTTTACATCAGTTCTAAGGTCTTGGTCACTGTTTCCGTCTTAAGACAAAACATGCATTTGGAACTCAACTTGCAACTTTTCACTGGATTTTTTTTTCAAAGGCAACTTTATTGCTGACAAAACTCACCTGGACAAAACCAAAACCTTTGCAATGCCCGCTTTCATCATGAGGCAATTGCACCAACTCCACAGCGCCAAATGGTTCAAATACCTGTACAGTCAGAAAATGTCACCTTGGAAAAACAAAACAAAAGCACAATCCTAACAAGAGGGAATAAAGAGACATTGTAACGATAATAAGTTATCATAAACAAAAAATCATGAAAACTGTACAGGGCAAAAAGTTTCTCTATTTTAATATACAACTCCCCTAGTAATGTTATATATCAAGCCAATTTATACGAAAACCAGAGAATTTGAAATGAATAAGCACATTCTGGATATAGATCAGTGTCAAAAGAGATACAGAAAAAGTGCTTACCTGACGAAGTTGATCTTCTGTTATGTTGAAGTGCAGGTTGCCAACATACAACCTTCTAGCCCCTCCTGAGTAGGGGCCTGTAAGTCCACCTGATGTCACAGCAGTAGTTGACTGAACAAGATTCTTTTCAGCTTCAGAAGGTTTCACCATCACTGGTTGACCAAGGAGGAGCTGTCCAGAGAGTGCTATCGCCATAGGCACTGACATCGCATCATAGAACTCGATATACCTACAAAGAAAAGAAGCAATATTGCAAATCACCTCATAGAACTATATATACCTAAAAACAAGAGTCAGATTGTAATTAAGAAAAACAAATGTAACAGAGGAGACTAGACTAGCATTATCATATTAACTCTAGGTAGTCCACAAATAACTTCCAAAACCATGAACTTTTTTTGTGACTTCTGTTTGCTCCATTAAGAGCTCAAATAACTAGCAAAATCACTACAAAACTGTAAATTTCTATTAAATTGACAACAATATATACCAAAAACTCCATTTTTTCAGTTTTTTTCAAATCAACGGACCTGAGTGATTAAAAGCCAAAAGAGAAATATGGCTACTATCCAGCAAAATAAAGATAAGCAAGAGAAAATCACTTCAACGAAGTCATGGAATGCTGATCATTATAAATATAACTTACCCAACTCCTTTTGAACGTCTTGAATTGCGATCCATGATGAGACGTACATCTCGCACCTGAAAGTTGTGCTAAGAGTATTAGAAACAACAGGGAGAAACAAAGTATAAAAAGTGACCAAACAACAATCACCTCTCCAAGTAACAGTGAATTTGTGGTTGCTGCCACGAATTTATGTTTATTGTTCATGTACACAGCACATAAAAGTTAATTGACAAGCAGGTGATCTAACAGGTAAAATATTACAATGTGAACTTGATTCAGATCTCTCTTCCAATTAAGAGATTAGCCCCATTAGTCGTGTAAAGAATTGCTACAGAACTAACCTTGCCAGCCCTAGAGAAAAATTCATAGACATCTCTTTCATCCGCCTTTAAAGATATCTGTAAAAATTTTTCACTAGAATCAAAGTTTGAAACCATGTGAAATGGAGTGTATTACAGCTAAAGCGTTGAGAACACAACATAATTTATATCAAACATGTCTATATTTAACCTGATAGGCAAATACTGTCCTCTGATCTCGTTCAGGATCAACCTCAGGCTCCACTGCTTCTTCCTTTCTTTCTTTATATCTTCTGCAAGACAATGGAAATTAAAATTATTGATCTCATTTATATAACCAGTATCAAACAATGAGGAAAACAGCCAGGAACTAAAACATTCATAAAGAAAACACAAATATAATGCTAATTTATCCTTCAAAAGAAAGGAGGTTTTTTTCTTCTGTTTGCTTTATCATCATTAAAGAAAAGGTAGAAAACAATCCAAAACATTATAAAAAATGTCTCCAATACAAGTTAAAACACCGAACCCACGAAAAACAGTCCAGCAGGCAACTGGACAACGTTAACATGAGAGTACCTGTGAATGTATGTTGAAATTAAGACATCTTCATCTTAAAATTAACAAGAACCAACCTGAGGACCAATGTTGCAAATTGCAACTGAGAGAAGTGAACTACAAAACCCAACTTCAAGTGATGAATTAATAAATTTGCACCTTCGATAAAAACATAATCTTAAATGGAAACAGTATCATCAAGTTGTATCAATGGCAATACCAATGGACCTATATGCATTAATGTGACCTGTTAACAACTTAATAGAGTTAAATTTGTATATCCCAAAAAAGAAACCATCAGCAGAAGGCAGGAAATAAGCACTCAGAAGCTAATATCATTCCCCACAGTTTTACTACCAGTCCCGTAGATTATAGAAAAATACACGCAGAAGGAAACTGAAACCTCACGAAGTTAAGATTATCGCCATACAGTTTATTGGAACTTCTATATCTAACAATATAAACAAAAGCAATTTACACAAATGCCACCACTCAGATGATGTTGACAACTAAAACAAAAGTTGTGAATCATCATCATGCATCCATAGTACATAAGCTGTGGATAACTATTATTATGTATGTCAATCTTGCAAAAGAATTTAACCAAGTAAGGTCTCGAGAGATTTTTTTTATCAAAACCATAAAAGAGTTGAATCAGTGTGACATCCAAGACAATTTTGAGCATGATGACGAACATATTTGTCAATCTGTGATCTAATATTCTTACAAAGACTACGGGAGCACGGTTGGTCATCTAAAACCTAGAATTTCAAGATAGGCAATTAGGTACTTTTTTCCAGTTTAATCTATCCTGCAAAAAAAAAAATTAAAACAAATGCTTGCAGCCCACAGAGTTTTCCACAAGTATCAGAAGATGAAGTGCTTCTCTTAAGCAAAGCTCATAACTCCCTCACCAGCATTTCTGCAACAGAATAAATTTAATTAAGCAACTAAGTTCAAATCTGGAGGATAACAAAAATCACAACATGACATCAGCACCCAGGTCAAAACCTACAACACTGAAACCCTCAATCTTGCAATGCAAGCTTTTAAATGATTCCAGACAGCCTATGAAGAAACATTTAAGACCCATGACCTGAGTTCCTGTGCCTGGCTCAATTGCCAGAAAGACCATCTGAATGCTCTAGCATATCTGCGAGTCCCAGAATCTAATGTTCAATATTCAGAATTTTCAAGATAGTTAATAGCACAAGTAACTAAATGAAATTTGAGATCCAATAATAAGAGAGCTCGTTAAAACAATGTAATAAAAACCCATAAAGAGATATGAATATTGTGAGGAAGAAACAGACCAAGAAAAAGCCTATGGCAATTGTATTTGGACACCCAAAACAGGATTGAATCCAGCACAGCTGGACATGGAATCACCACATAAATAAAGAGAAGATATAGCTTAACAAGACCATTGGACTAAGGAGCATGTAGAAAGGAATTTATCAAAGCAGGAGAGAACATGTGAAAGCAAATATTTGCAGCACATCTCTCATGGCATTCTGATTGACAAGTCACTTCTTCATAAGACTGCCAAGTGAATATTGAATCCATCTACAATTCTAAAGGCATAAAATCATCATCCTCAAGTTCAGCAGCCACAATTGCAAGCAACTATAAACACCAAATGTCAATGGTCTCTCATCTCCAGCTTTCTCGTATATCTTTATAATATGACATCTGGACAAAAAAGTTATGCATCAATAGATAATGCCCGCACAACCATTGATCCGTCAACATCCGAGGCCATTAGTGAGCATCACTGAACCCCGATAATAAGAATAAGCAGATTCAAAATACATTGGTCACAATATAGATCTGGATTCTATACAGTGAAAGAGATGTCTTAACAGTGCAGAGCAGATCCCTGCAGAAAGATAACTTCTGTCCAAACTTACTGTAACTGTCATCAAACATGGTCCAAGCTAACATTCAAAAAGTAAATCTCACCACACAACCAGATCCAGACAGAAATCCAAAGACATTGTAGAAAGAAACCCTTGAAAAATGCGAGAGAGAGAGAGGGAGGGAGGGAGAGGGAGAAGAACCAAGTAGAAGATCCAGAAAGCAAATTTCGTAAATCGGGGAGGATTAGGATTTTGATTGAGCAGAACTTTGGACACTAATCATGAATTATCATGTTAGGAAGGTCACCCCATTAGGAATTTATATTATACGAATTGCACAAGCTTTTAGAAGAGAGTAACATTATTTTTCCATCAAATTCAAAATGATATAAACCACTTATCAAACTTGTTCATTCAATAGTTGAGTTGCAGATTTTTTTTTACATCTATCTTAATCCCAGGAGTGAGTAATATTTCATCCCAAATCTCTTGGAACGGTGCCAATTGACTTTATCAACTAAACTAGGCAGCTTGCACCTACGACTACAACCTTCTTATGCTTAATAACAACAATTGAAAGTCATTACAAATAACAGTACATACGCACACAGCCACTCACAGCAGAATTACACTGGAAAATAGTTATCAACTAAACAGATTCACAGAACCACAAGATAAGTTTCACTGACTCATATTTGCATCAACCATGAAGTTAATATAAAAACATGGGATAAGTAATAGATAAAAAAATGAAGAAGAATATCAAAATGAAAGGCACCTGCTTTCTCTCTCTCGTTCCCTCTCCTTCACCCTTTCCTTTTCTCTAAGCTCCCTGTCCTTTTCTCTAAGCTCCCTGTCCCTGCTCCTCTCTCTATCCTTTTCATCTTGATCACTTCTACGCCTTTCCGATCTACTCCTACTTCGGCGTGACCGCTCTATTTCCTTCTCCTTATCTCTCTCCCTCTCCTTTTCACCATCACGGTCACGTTCCCTCCTATCACGATCACGATCCCTTTCTTTCCCATTTCTCTCCTCCCTATCTCTATCCCGACCTCTGTCCCTATCTCGATGTTCCCTGCTACTCTTGTGCCGATCCCTCTCTCCATCTCTAGACTGTGACCGATGACGGGATGAACTCCTTTCTTTACTCCGTTCACGATCCCTGGACTCATCTCCAGATCTCGATCGCTTCGAACGACTTCTTTCATCATCATTCCCAAGATCCTTCTCATCACTCCTATGCTTCGAACTCCGTGAACGATCCTTTTCCCTAGATTTCACCTTATCATCCCCGCCATTAGCAGTTTCCTTTGCCTTTGGCAGTTCAAGATTTTCAACTGTTTTCTCTAAGTAGTCGTATTCATCAAACTCCATTTCAACTATCCTCTAAAAAAAAACCAACACTTCACAAAACACGCCTTATTAGTTATTACAACTTCAACTGAAAAGAAAAAACAATATTAATTATTTCCATTTCACAGAATTTAAAGAGATACAATTCTTCCTTTTTTTTCTGTACTGCTTACCAGTAAAAATAATAAAATAATACAAGATTTCCAACAACAAATAAAATTTCAATAAGTTTAGCATCCATAAAAATATTAGGTTTTGCATTAGCTGAGCAAATTAAATATAATCCAAGTCTCCGTAACCCTAAATGAGTACAGTAACAGTCAAAACGCAACTCCTAATCCCAGATTAACTAAGAAAACGCTCTCTTTGGCTACATAGAAACCACAATAAGGCAATTACTAACATTCACAAACCATGTAAACTGCTTTATTCTAATTTTCCTTCAACTATTCTAGGAAACCAAACAGACCGTTAGGTTTTTCAAAAGAAAAGGAAGGGAAATTAACAACAAAAACTAATGGATATTTTTACCTCTGAAGAGAATATTAAATCCGGGAAGAAGTGGAGCGAGGGAGATGAGGTATAAAGGACGAGATGAATTTATTTTTATTTTTTTTCGAGAGAGAGAGCTTGAAGTGAAGTGCGTGTTTGTGTGTTCAGAACGCAGATTTTTTTGGATTTCTGTCTCGCTCTCTCGCTGTAGGGTCTTATTACGCCAGAGATAGAGGATTTTCGGGAAAATTATATTTCAGTCCCTGACGATTTGGCGATTATCCACCTTGGAGTTTATATTTAAACATTGTTTTTAAATTAATTTTGTAATTTCTCTAAAAGTCTCAATGATGTCTATTATAGTCTGAAATAAATATTTTATATTTAATTTATATTCATAAATATCTATTTTTTTATTATTGTATAATTAAATAAAAAATAATTTTAAAAAACAAAAACACAATAAATTTTATAAAAACTAGAATTAATCATAATTATAAAATATAGATTAAAGATTGATTTAATTCAAGATTCTAATAATAATAGTGGGTCAAGAAAGTTGACGTGAATAAACTCAATTATTTTTATTTATAAAATCTCTAAATTAATGTTGTTTTAAAAAAATAATTTTTTTATCAATTCCATCCCGATCAAGCCCCAGGTCGAGTGGTCGCTAGGTTAATCCGTCACGCCAGCACGGGGAATGTTCATAGCTATGAAACATTGAGGTGATATTAGAAATTTCCAGACAATGGAGGTTAGAAATGGACAATGTGGAATCTGCTGGGGCTATAATATAATCTTACCTGAATCAGATCGTTTAGGCAATGGGCACCGCGTCATTTATGGATTGGACCGGGCTTGAAATGTAAGAGTGCAAACCTAGAAGGCCTGTTCATCACGAGCTAAATGAAAACACTTAGCCCATGTAATGGTGTTTTATGGGCCGACAAGATTTCAGACCAAATAGAATGGGTTTGTCATGGGTTAAATGGGCTTTTCTAATAGCCCATCATGAAATAAGTTTATTTCTTTTTTGAGATAATTAAATAGTTTTGAAAAACAATAATAATAATAATAAAAGTTTCCATTAAACAATCAAGATTACGTGGTTTTGTTAATTTCCCTGATACTGCGGCGCCATTTGTTACTGTAATTTTTTATTTTTACTTTCTAGTGATGAGGCTAAAACTATATAATAATAAAAAATTAATTTTTTTTTGTCAACCGTTTTTAATCTCATGACTCTAATTTATAGTTGTCAAACCGACTTCTTTAGATCTAAAAAATTCACAATTTAAAAATTGACCTAGGTTGAATTGTAAGTTTGACCATGAAAAATATTCATAACATGAAATTGGTCGATCCAATGAAATCAACTCCAAAAAAAAATAAAAATATATATATTATTTTAATAAAAATGACTTCACACATTGACTCGGTAATCCAAACACTTTTTAAAGCCAGGTTTTAGGTAGAGTATGGCAAGCTCCAATCACATCAATTTACAATAAAGCCCCGATGTTCTATCAAAAGCTTCTTTCCGCAAGGCATTAATTAACATAAAATATATGCTTAAACAACTTATTTTGTTGTGGATTATTATAAAATTACTATTTTGTTCTTTTAGTGGAAAAATGAAAGCCTTTGCGACGACGGTAGTTTTGTTTTTTAATAGATCTATTAATCATTAATATATTATTCACAAATATGTTAGTTATTTTCAAAAAACAATTAACAAAACAAGTTCTTACCATCATAATAAAAAAAATGAAATATTGAACAAGAATTTTCTTTTCTTTTTTTAAAAAATTAAAACAATAAAAATGTTTCTTTACCTCTAAAATAAAAAAAAATTAAGTTATTGATCAAAGTTTTTTTCCCCGTATTAGGCTACAGTTCAAGAACGACTTAGCCCTTAAAAAAACAGAAAAATAAAATAAGTATTTAGAAGTGTTTTTATCTTTTCACACTCACGAGTCTTTTGTAAAATTCTAGTAATTAGAGGTGTTTTGGTTTTTTATTTTGTTTTTTTAATTTTTTATTTTAAAAAGTTATTGACGCATGCTCATTACACAAGAAGACATGGATGGTGTTTGCAGCCTTGGAGCGGCATGTTAGACACCACCAGGTGTTCAAACTTGACCTTCCGTCGTGTCTCTTAAAGTGTCATCACGTCTTCTTCTTTTTATTGTGATACGTGATAGTGGATGACAGACAGTTTGTTATTGGTGGACGTTTCTTTTTCTTCTTGTTTTCTTTCTCATGCGAGGAAAAGAACATAATTGTCCTTTTTATTTTTTTATTTCAATTTAAGTCCTTATTCTTTTAATTTATTATTTTCGTTCTTTCCCTCTTATAAAAGTTTTGTATCTTTTTAATTTAGTCCTTCAATTATAATTCCTCATATGTTATTTTTTTATTTTGGTCCTTGTTTTTTTATTTTTAATTTTTTTCCTTAGCGTTTTTGTTAAAGTTTTATTGATTTTTAATTTCATCATTCAATCAAAATTTATGTTGTTTATTTTTTTGGTAATATGACCCTCGTTATTTTTATTTGTTTTTTCTTTAGTCAAAGATATTTTTCGTTTCTATTCAACCCTCCAATTGAAACTTTTGATTTGTCCTCTAATTTATTTTTTATTTTGATTTTCACCCTCGTTCATTTAATTATATATTTTTTAGATCCTTCTATATATTTGATTTTTTTTATCGGTTTCATCTCTCGGTATTTTATTTGTTGGGGATTTGACTTCATATATTTCAACTTGTAGTGCTTCATATCTAATGATCTCGACCATATGTTTGAAAAAGTTAATGTTATTCTTTTTTTTTCTTTTTTTCTTTTATAGTCTTATCAATTCTACATTATTATTTTTTCTTTAAAAAAGTTTGGTTTTGTGATTATCTTTATTTTTTTTTATGAGTTTTATCTCGGTCTCATGACATAGATCACGAGTTTTGCAGGATTTTTTTAATAGATTTTAAAAAAAATATGTTGTTTGTAATTGATTTTTGAAGATATTATCCCAACTCATATGTATTTTTTTTGTTTTATACAGATGAACTTTATGTTTCAAAATAAAAAAATACTTATTTTTAAATAATATTCCATATGTTGTACTTTGCATGATTCTTTTTAAAGCATGTATTTATTCAAACAGTTTCATTTATATTTTTATTTTTATTATCTTTTATTGATTTAAATGAACAATTAAGTTCAGTAAACAAAACTTGTTAAATAACTCATTTCATGTGATTAAATATCTTAATCTACATTCATCTCATAATTTTCTTAATTTCTCTTATAGTCATTGTTAATGATTTTTTTGTTTATTTATATAAAAAATATTATTGATTTATTTAATTATATATTTGTACATATTTTTTTATTTACAATTTCAATTTTTTTTTTT
>Ga0325411_1007617_pt1 | contig 11790 bp, 8 predicted proteins | sample PopdelMetagenome_13_FD_206181 | JGI IMG/M metagenome (GOLD analysis project Ga0325411, IMG submission 206181) | Populus deltoides microbial communities from Bellville, Georgia, United States - Xylem-PdIQD-R4 | ecosystem: Host-associated > Plants > Phyllosphere > Stem > Wood/Secondary xylem...
CTCACAATCACCAAAATTCAAAGTAACAAACGAAGAATAAAATCTGATAACAATGAATGATCACTCAACCACAGCGAATCTTACGCTTTGAAAACACTTCCAGGCAGATAAAATAGCATTGGTTTTACTCAGCTTAGGCATCAACAACAACATGTTGCATCCACAATCTTACCAGACATGCACTAAGAGTTAACAGACATGCACTAACACACACTGTGCAAATCAGTGTATAGCTGTTATAACGAACAGGTGTACAATCTGTTTTCTCCAACCTTCCAGCTTTATTCTCCCGAGCATATAGGCAACCGAATGTATAGGCAAATTATGTGAGCTATTCTGTCAGCTCAAGATTAGGCAATTCTGTTAGCTCTGTTATCTTTTGTTGTATATATACCTGATTGATTGATTCAATAAAATAAGCAATTCTATTAGCAGCATATATTCACCTTCCATCTATAAATTATTGTACAGTTATTAGCATATATATTTCAGCTTGATCTTTGGAATCATTAGCAGATATTCAGCAATTGTTAGCTGAGATGTAGGATCGTGTTTTCCTTCCTCGTGTAATATATACTACTGTAAATGGAGAATGAAATATACAGAGTAGAATAATTCTCTTCTTCTTACCTGGTATCAGAGCAGGTTCTCTGCATATTTCTATAAGCATATTTCTTCAACGTTTTTTTTCTGCAGCTATGTCAAATACCACATCCCAGGCAACCTCCTCTTTCACATCACCATCCATTCAAGACATATCCTCACCATATTTCCTTCATTCCGCTGATCATCCTGGTGCCATTCTGGTCTCCACTCTCCTTAATGGTGACAATTATCATACTTGGAAAAGGGCAATGAAAATGGCCTTGAATGCCAAGAATAAATTGGTTTTTGTCAACGGTTCTCTCTCCAAGCCAACATCTTCTATCGCAGAAACTCAACTGTGGGAACGTTGCAGTGACATGGTCTTGTCATGGATTCTCAATTCTATTGATAAATCCATTGTTAGCAGTTTAATCTATCATGCTTGCCCCCGTGATGTCTGGCTCGATCTTGAGGATCGGTTTTCTCAAAGCAACAATCCAAGGATCTTCAAACTGAAACGAGACATTGCTACTCTCACTCAAGGCTCCATGACAATCTCTGCATACTTTACAACACTCAAAAGTCATTGGGATGAGCTAGCCATGCTCACTCCCACACCACAATGCACTTGTGGCATCTTAACAGAATTGAATCACATGCAAGATACTGAACGTGTTTTTCAGTTTTTAATGGGGTTGTATGACTCATATGCTTCGATTCGTAGCCAAGTTTAGGCTATGGATCCATTACCTCCTGTTAACAAGGTATATTCAACCTTGCATCAAGAAGAGAAACAACGCCTTCTTCATATTCCCAATTTTCCAACTGAGTCTGCTGCTATGATGGCTCCTCGTCATCTTTCTCATCGTTTTGACAGTAAAGGGCGAGGGCGTGGTCGTCCAAAATGTGACTATTGTGACCGTGATGGTCACTGGAGAACACACTGTTATAAGCTCAATGGATATCCCAACAACAGACCTCAACCTCGTGGAACATTTGATAGAACGTCTGGTTCGTCAAAGGCAGCAAATAATGTCATTGGTTCTTCCACTCCAGCTGGTTACTCAAAAACTGAAAATGTTGTTACTGGTTCTTCAACTTCTACTGAGATAGCTATCCCTGGTCTCACAAGTGATCAATACAATCGGCTCTTGGAATTTTTATCACCCGTGAACACCAACTCTGCCAATTTTGCTGGTAACTCTGTCTCTTGTAACTCTGTTTCTTTTTTTAACCGAGAATGGATTATTGATTCAGGATCCTCAGATCATATGACTTCCAGTTTTTCATCCCTTGATAACACTCAACTTCTTAATCAACCATGTCCTATTTCACTTCCAAATGATGACATCGTCTCTATCACTCATACTGGCACATTGCGTATTTCTCCAGAAATTTCTCTTCCTAATGTTTTATACGTACTGTCGCACGTCCCCCACGCGGCGATTCGGCGATTTTTCATTCATTTGCTTGATTTGGGGTCTTTGGGAGTCGCCACCTAGTATTTCTTTGAGGGTTACTAGGAAACCTAGATATACTGGTCTTTGTCAGATATTCGAGGGTAAGGGACTGATTGTGGCTAGAGAAGGTATTAGCACCCCTAACGCACCCTACCTGAGGTAAGCTACTTTGCGGTTTGAAGTGATTTAAAAATTTAAAATATTAATTAAATTCTAAGATTTTAATAAATCAGTTATTAAATCCCCGAATATGTATAGAAACATGTTCTTACACTTTCATGAAAAATATAACATGAATTTATTTGTCCTTAAGATATTTAACCATATTCAAATTAAACACTTAATTTTTTGTCTTTTTGATTTTTTACAATTCAATAACATAAAAAACAAACAAACAACACACATCTCCTTTACTATTTTCTCACCCGTGCTTACATGTTTACAATGTGTGCTTACATGTTTACAATGTGAACAGAAATTAAAATTAACCAAACAAAACCTTAACAATTCCAAAATTACAGAACCCACCCCCAAAAATACAGAACTGCAGGGAAGCTTTCTGGAACCACAGAGACTGTGGCGGCGCGTGGGTTCACGAGCCGCCGTAAGAAGACCAGCGGCCGGGGAGGTCTGTAATGGCTTCATCCCCCCTTCTTTTCCCTCGCCGGCGGTGACAAACACCATTACCTGCAAGAAGGAAACACCATTTCCTTTTGGCAGAGGGGAAGTGAGCTTTTGCTGGTGGGAGGGGAGGTCTCTGGTTTGTCTTTTGGGTCAAAAGGAAAAGGAAATCAGGGGCTCCCCGGCTGAAGGTTGTAGATGAGGATAAAATGGGGTAACGGTCATGGCTGAGAGGGGCTCTCGTTTTCTCAAAATGGAGGGGCGGCCGAGAGGCTGCAAAGGCCAGGAGAGGGAAATGCTGGGTCCGGGGTTTGTGGTGGTAAGCTGGGGAAGAAACGGTTGTGGGAGCAATAATCCCCAAAGCTCTCGTTCGGGTCAGGGAGCTCTGGTTCTCTCTTTTTCGAAAGAGACCCTGCAGCGGCGGCTCAACAGGGAAAGAGAGGCTTGTGTGTAGGAAATGGGGAGAAGACTGCAATGGCAGTAAGGGGCTCCGGTTTCTCAATGGGAGGGGCGGCCCCCTTGGTTTCAAAGGGTGGCGGCTGCAGGAGAAAGGGTTTTTTTTTTTTAGGTTGAGGGTTCTCTTTTTTTTTTTTTTTTCTCCGCCTCCAATTTTTCTCTCCTCGTGAGTAAATTTTTTCTCCCCTTTTCTGCTGCACTATATCATGGTATTTATAGGAAAAGTTTTGCTAGGTTTTCAAACTAGTCCCTCAACTTTTCCTTTCCTTTTCTTTTACTTTTTTTTTTTGTAAATTTTGATTTTTCTTATTTTTTTGTATTTTTGAAAGCGAGCAATATCAACGTCAACTCAACAAGGAAAATCAGTGATCATAAAATTTACGCGTTAAAAGTTGAACGCGTTCTAAATACCTTTGAAAATTTTAATTCTTTTGAGATGACGTTGAAAATGCTAAAACGATGCAAATATATCAACAATGCATTTTTTGGGGTTTTCATTGTTTTTTTGCCTTTTTTTGATTTTTTCTGAAAATTTATCAAAATATGGGTCAAAAATTGGGTAGCAACAGGTACCATCATTTAAATTCAATCTATTGTCCATTAGCAAACTCACCAGTACTCTTAACTGTGTTGCTATTTTTTTTTTCTGACTTTTGTGTTTTTCAGGACCTATCAACGAGGAAGTTGATTGGAACGGGTGAAGTACTGGATGGACTTTACCATTACAAACCTTTATCTGCCTCTGTTTTTCATTCTCAACGCATTCCTGACTCTACTCTTTGGCATCAACGACTCGGTCACCCTTCTACTTCAAGTATTCCAACAACTTTAAATTTTTCAAAATCACATTTGCCTTGTGATGTTTGTGCTAGAGCAAAACACACTCGTTTACCTTTCTTTTTGAATACAAATAAGAGCACCTTTTGTTTTAATCGGATTTATTGTGATATATGGGGTGGTTATCCTGCAGCTTCATATTCAGGTGCCCACTATTTTTTAACCATTGTGGATGATTACTCACGTACTACATGGGTTTATCTCATGCGTATGAAATCAGAAACTTTTACCTGTCTTACCAATTTTTGTGCAATGGTTAAAAATCAATTTAATCGCACCATTAAGCATGTGCACACCGATAATGGACAAGAGTTTTTATCTAATAACATCCAAAAAAAATTTCACGACCATGGCATTCTTCACGAGCACACATGTGTGGATACACCTCAACAAAATGGTGTTGCTGAACGTAAACATCGCCACCTTCTTAATGTGGCCCGGTGTTTATGTTTTCAAGCCCATCTTCCAATTTCTTTTTTGGGTGAATGCATTCTCACAGCCACTTATTTAATTAACTGCACTCCGTCACCCCGCCTTAATCATAAGTCACCCTATGAGCTCCTTTTTCAAAAACAACCATCATATTCACATTTACGAGTGTTTGGGTGTTTATGCTATGCTCAAACCACTCGCAAAAATCATGATAAATTTTCTCCTCGTGCTCTACGATGTGTTTTCTTAGGTTATCCTCTCCATTATAAGGCTTATCGTGTCTACGATCTTGAACATAAATTTTTTTTCATTTCTCGTGATGTTACATTTGAAGAAAATATTTTCCCGTATCATCTCCTGACCCCAGATCCCACATCTTTCCTGGTTCTTCCCCTCCCTATCCCTGAAATTCCTTCTAACACTGTTTCTGCACAACCTACTATCTCCCCTCCGCTTCCCCGTGTTAGCTCTGTTCTCTTTTTTCTGTTAGCGGCCCAAACTCCATTAAAACTTACCTCCACCAACTATCTAGCCTGGAAACTTCAATTCCAGACTCTATTCATAGGATATGATCTCCTTCGATTCATTGATGGATCACTTTCCTGTCCAGCATCAAATCTTCAAGGAACCACTACACACTATGGATGAGACAGGATGAACTACTTCTCAATGTCATTCTTGGTTCTCTTTCACCCACAATAATGTCGTTCTTTGCTCAAGCACAAACATCAAAGGAAGCCTGGACAATATTGGCTGATACATATGCCAAACCATCTTGTGGCAGAATCAAGCAAGTGAAAAACCAATTAAAACAAATCACAAAGGGATCGATGGGTGTCTCTGAGTTCCTTCAGACCATGAAAGCCCGAGATGATGAGCTTGCCATTCTTGGAGCACTAGTTGATATTGAAGATCTCTTAGAAAGAATTCTTGAGGGACTTGGTGCTGAATACAAATAGTTGGCTAGAGTAGTACAAACTCGAGATACTCCAATCTCTTTTGATGAGCTACATGAAAAACTTCTGAACTTTGAAGCATCTCTGCAAAATACCAATAACACTGCCCAAGCCTATTTTCTTGCCTTTGCTCATATAGCTAAAAGTGCCTATACTGGCTCACGTCACTTGCCACACTCAACCTCTTCCTCTGGAAAAAACACAGGCTGGCGTTCATCATCCAATACGAACAACAGCAATATAGGTTGGCGCTCGTCTAACAGATATAATAATTGGCTTTCTACCTCTCCACAACCTGGATCTCACAATTCTCACAACTCTCAAAAGCCATACCTTGGTTTTTACTAAATCTGCAGAATGCAAGGACGTACAACTAAGTACTGTCACTCTTTCAAATTCATACCTATTGCAGCACCCAACAACATCACTTCAGCAATGCCAAACTCACACTTGCAACCAAAAGCACACTTTGCTACCAGCTCTAGCCACAATCCAGCTTGGCCGTGAGATAGTGGTGCTTCTCATCATGTCACCTCCGATCTAAACAACCTCTCAATTCATGCTCCATGTAATGGATCTGATGACATTATGATTGGAGATGGCACAAGACTTCCAATAACACACACTGGTTCTACCTCTCTTCACAACTCCAATACTCAGTTTTCTTTGACCAATGTTCTCTGTGTACCCAACGTTGCAAGAAATTTAATTTCCATTTCTAAATTCTGCATTTCAAACAATTCTTCCATTGAATTCTTACAATTTATTTTTCTTGTCAAGGATCTTCACACAGGAGCAACGCTTTTGATGGGTAAAGCTAAGGATGGTGTTTATGAGTGGCCAACTTCCACACCTCTATTTGCCTTTTCCACCATCTAAACCACCTCATTCAACTGACATCACCCATTTGGACATCCTACTCTTCCTATTCTAAAGCATGTCATCTCTAAAAACAAACTTGGTTTATCTTCTTCCAATGTTTAAAATTTATCTTGTATTGCATGTCATTGCAATAAAAGTTACAAACTTTCGTTTTCCAAATCAACAATTACTTCCACCCACCCCCTTCAAATCATCTTTTCAGATGTATGGACTTCACCAATTATGTCTTCTGCTGGTTTTAAGTATTGTGTCTTTTTTGTTGATTATTTCATAAGTATATCTGGCTTTATCCTTTAAAATAAAAATCACAAGTAAAAAACATATTTCTTAGATTCAAAGCCATCACAAAAAAACACTTCAATCAAAACATTCATACATTGTACTCTAATAATGACGGTGAGTATATTACGCTTGCTAACCTTCTTACGTTTCATGATAACTCTCACCTCACAACTCCACCTCACACACCTAAACAAAATGGTTTTTCTAAACGGAGACACCTCCACATTGTTAAAACAGGTCTTACTCTCCTCTCTCATGCTTCCATTCCTTTAAGTTATTGGTCATATGCATTTGCTACAGCAGTCTACTTAATTAATAGGATGCCAACACAAACATTAAATATGTTTTCTCCTTATAAAAAAATCTTTGATTCACCTCCTAATTACTCCAAACTCAAGGTTTTTCCGTTGTCTCTACTACTCTTGGCTTCGTCCTTATACCTCTTGTTGCTACCCAATTTTTGACTCGTGTTTTGATAAATTTTCAAAAAAATTCAAAAATAGCAAAAAACATCAAAACTCCAAAAAATATATTTTTTAATATATTTGCATCGTTTTTAGCATTTTCAGCGTTGTCTAAAAAGAATTTAAATTTTCAAAGGTCTTTCGAACGCGTTCGACTTTACACGCGTTATTTTTAAAATCATTGATTTTCCTCATTGAGTCGGCGTTATTGCTCATTTAAAAAAATAAAAAAATTAAGAAAAATCAAATTTACAAAAAAAAGAAGTTGAGGGATCAAATTTGGAAACCTAGCAATACTTTTTGCTATAAATAAGAGTTTCCAACTCATTCACAAGGAGAGGGCAATTTTGAAACATTAAAAAAATTAAAAAAAAAAAGAAAACCTAACCCTAAACCCATCTCTTTCCAAGGAGCAGCGCCCCCCTCCCTTTCCTCTCATCTTCTCCAAAACAGTCGCCTCCTCCTCGGCTTGGATTTTTCTGACCCAAACCAGCCGGACTCAAGCCTCCTCTTCCCCGGCCATCTTCGCCCCTTCTGGCCATTTTTTCCTGCTCATCTTCCCTTCCCCAGCCGCTGACCAACACCCATAATTCCTTCCCTCTCAAAAGCCATTCCTCCATTTTTGCCCACCAAAAATCAGCGGCGTCTTCAGCTCCTTCTCCCTTGCACCCGAAGCAGCCCCATACACTGTCCCCTCTCCCTCTCATCAACACAAAGCCAACGCCAACCTCCCTCGGCCACTCCATTCTTCCCCAGCTTCAAAACCAGCCAAAAGAGACCAGCCCCCCAGCCAGTCGATCTCCCCCATTTCATTGCTACAGACCTGCAACCCTAGAACAGATTTGCCTCTCTTTCCCCCTGACCTTTTCCTTCATTTCCTCCTCCCATTAGCGCTGCCCACACCGTCAGCCACCGCAGCCAACACATGGCAACCCACAGATCCACGCCATTTCCTTCAGCCACCAATTGCAGCGGCCAAAGCAACAACCTGAATCTAGCGCCGTCACCGCCCAACTGCCGGCCACCTGAAGCGAAGGAGAAGAAGATGTAAACCAAAGAAAGATCTACGGTGAAGCAGATCTGAAAAGGAGAAGACCGAAACAGATCCGAAAAAGAAAAAAAAATTAAAATCAATGGGCTTGGGTGTTTTATTCTTTTGCAGGTGATGAAGACCCTAACCGCTGACAGGGAAGTGAAGAGGGGAGGAAGCCGCAGCAGCCCCCCTACTGCCTGGAATTTCTCACGGCTGCACGTGAGCCCACGCGCCGCCAGTGGCGGTGGCACGTGGGAAAGACGCGCCGCCACGGCATGCAGTTCCAGAAAGCTTCCCAACACTGTTATGGATTTGTTTTGGGGCTATTTTTGTAATTTCAAATTATTTAATGTAATTTTTGTAATGTAGATGTGAAAAAGAAAAAAAGAAAAAGAAAAGAAAAAATATAGTGAAAGTGAATGTGTTTGTTTGTATTTTTTTTATTTTTATGAATGTTTTTTTTATGATAAAATTGCAAAGAATAAAGAAGAATTTAATATTTTGATTTGATCACGGTCAAGAATTATGAACTTACACGTAAGTTGTATTTCTAATATCCGATGAAAAGATAAAATTTTTAAAACTTCTTTAACACTTCAAAGCCACGAAGCAGCTTACCTCAGGTAGGGTGCGTTAGGAGTGCTCATACTTTCCCTAACCACAACCAGTCCCTTACCCATGAATCTTTGACAAGACTAGTATACCTGGGTTTTCTAGTAGCCCTCAATGAAATATTAGGTGGTGACTCCCAACGAGCCAATCAAGCAAACGAACGAAAAATCGTCAGCCGATGTTACACGGGTGACGTGTGACACCTCTCATAAATTGAAACCTCGTTCTAAACCATGTATCTTTTTTGAGTATTCTCTAACTCAAAGCGCCTATCTCTCTATGATCCATCAATGTTAAAAAATTTTGTTTCAAGGCATGTCAAGTTTATTGAATCAATTTTCCCTTTTAAATAAACTCTTACACAAACTCAACCACCCGAATCATCCACAGTCTCTACATGTCCACCACCAATTATCAAACTCAGCACTGTCACTCCAACACTCATACCACCATATGTAGGTGGCCCTCACCAGCAACTCCGCAATGAAGCTCCGACAGTCACACACGTTACAACCCCTGACTCTGAAACTTCTCCACTCAACACAACCATTACCCAAAACCAGACACCTCAAATAAGTACCACAAATAACCTACCAACAGCTACCCAATCGAACCATCCCATGCAAACAAGGGCCAAGAATAACATTCACGAACCTCTTCAAAAACTGAATATTCACACTTCGTTATCCAAGAATTCTGATCTTGAACCCATGACATGAGCACAGGCACTCAAAGATCCAAAATGGCATCAAGCCATGTCAGAAGAATATAATGCTCTTATTCGAAATGGAACCTGGCAACTCCTACCTCCTAACTCTAGTCAAAGGATTTCATCAACGCCCAGTCATTGACTATTATGACACCTTCTGTCCAGTCATCCCAGGGGGGTAGGTGTAAAGAGTGTACTGAATTAAGCAAAAACTTGTTGCATCCATAGTCTTACAGCTATTATTTGTGCTTAAGGTAACAATATTTTTTTTTATAAATTAAATATCAATAATTTTTGTATGAATTGTAAATCCAGGGACAGTTTTGGGTTTTCTAATCAAAACTTTGGACTAAAATTAATAATAAAATAAGGACCAAAGATAACAGTATGTAAATCTAGGGATCAAAGATAATACAACTGCATTGACCAGAGATTTCACTCAAATTTTGAGTAGAAATTAAAATTCTATCAAATTCTCTACTTTATTAGTGTTCATTTTCTTCTTATTTTTTTTTCATATATTTTCCAACTATTTAGAGAACTTTTATGTCACTTAATGATGCTCCTGGTTTCAACGTTTTACACTGCTTGAGTCCTCAAGAACACTATTAGATGCTATAAAACAAGAGATATATGAATATTTGGGAGTGTGGTAGATTTAGTGTTTTAAAATAACAAAATAAGGTTTGTTGAGGTTTATCTTGGAACCTCGCTTTGGGATTAATTGACGAGAATGAGAGAATCCTATGCAAATTATACAAAATTTATTATTAATCATCAATATTGAATAATGACTTATTTTCGAATATAAATTATGTTTGAAATAAAATTGATAAAATTAAAGACATGAAACATAATTAATGATGACATAGTATATTTTGAGACTAAATTGAGGTTTTTCAATTTAAACACAATCAAGTAGGCTCAGGCCACGTTGATTCAGTTAAAAATAAATCTGATTTAGTTTAGGTATCAACAACATGTTGTATCCACAGTCTTACCACTACATTATAATTACTTCTAAAAAATTTTAATTTTAATTTTTATAATTACACTCCATCAGCAACTACCTCTCGAAATTAAGTAATGGCGGCAGAACTATTGTGAGATCGGAGAGAATGGAGGCTAAACTGGTGCAATTGAATAACCAGAGGTGACTTCCATTCTACTGACATAGCCATTTTGTTTTTTTGATAGATCAGCCTAGTTTATTTTAATTTAGTTTTTTTCCCTTTCCTAAAGGGAAAACATCGCCACTCCATATCAGCATGATCACTTCATATTTATAAGGATTTTCCAATCTAATAAAGTGGCCAAAATTTGTTTAGATTTCTAGCTAAATACAATATAATAATTGATGCTCTTTTTTTTTTATGCTGCAGGCGTTCAGTTACTATAGAGGGTTTACTATAGAGGGTATTGTTTCTGAGTTTCAAAGAGGGATGAAAAGTTCTAACTGATAGTGAAGAAGGAGCAAAAATATTTAAAATTCTTGAGACATCAGCTGAACCAGAAGTCCTAATGGCAGAGATGAGTCCACAGCAACTAGCATCATTTGCCTCTTATCAATCAGAACTAGAGGTAGGTTCAGCTGATGCACTAGAAACATTGGTCTGTATGTAGAAAGAGATATTAATCAAAGTGTTTATAATATTGTCTTAGGTTTATTTGTTTATATATATAAGCTTGTTGAATTCTAGGCCTTATATGATATTAGTTGATGTGATTTGGATTTATTTGAGTTAATTTGTGTGTGGGTAGTAATAAGTGTATATGAATATGAATTGAAGTAAGGTCATGGATGGGTTGGTGTGAAGCTTTGATTAATTGATATAAATACCTTAACAAATTTGAATATTTTAAACATAATAGGTAAATATTGAAGAATTGTATAGAAAGAATCATATTGAAATTATGGAAAATATGTTTTGGGTTGATGATGGAAGAATTACAATTTGGTCCTTGCTTTTGAGAAATTAAGATTTTTTCCCTAAATTCTAAAACAATTATAGTTTAGTCACTGGTTGTAAATAACAATTTTTAAGATATTTTTCTGATAAATATTTGAGAAATATTGATCATCTATTATCAATTTTTATTGTTATCATTTAAATTTAGAATTAATTCTATTATGTATTTAAATGTGTTTAGTTTCTTTTTAAGAAACTGTATGTTAGAGTCCCTCAAATATGCTGGCCAAAGCTAGGGCATACATGGCTTGAAATAAAGAGCAATTTTAGTTAGCTCCTGCAGGACTTTGCATTCTATTTAAGGTGGATTGTATGGGGCTTGCAACAACTATATTTTATACTATGCAATATTGTGGCCCTCTAAATTACCTGAAAAGGACAATAATTGAGCTAGGTGATCTACGAGCACAGGTGGTACTGGTCAGGGTTAAACTCAGCTTGCTAGAGCCAACTCAATTTTAGGCACCAGTTCTCAATCGAATTTTAGCAAC
>Ga0325411_1007618_pt1 | contig 11790 bp, 9 predicted proteins | sample PopdelMetagenome_13_FD_206181 | JGI IMG/M metagenome (GOLD analysis project Ga0325411, IMG submission 206181) | Populus deltoides microbial communities from Bellville, Georgia, United States - Xylem-PdIQD-R4 | ecosystem: Host-associated > Plants > Phyllosphere > Stem > Wood/Secondary xylem...
ACCTCAACAATTCCTCTAGAAAGTAGAAGAGAAAGAGAGAAGGAGGAAGAGCATAAACAAAGGAAAATAAGAAGGAACGTCGTCCATCGGCCAAGCAGCTCCCTCAGTTTACCACTGGCCTCCGCCGTTTCGACCGCCAGCCAGACATCACCGCCACGCAGGGTAGCCTGCTCTTCCCCTTCTCCTTCTCCTTTTCCTTATCCTTCTCCTTTTCCTTCTCCTTCTTCTTCTTCTTCTGTATTTTCCCGTCTCTATTTTTCTGCAAAATGAACACTGGAGAGCATCTCCACTGTTCATGGGTCGGACCTGGTCCGACCCAAACAAATGCATTGGATTGGGTCCGACCCAGTAAAATAAAAGGAATCCAAAAAAATTTCTCATATATTGTGTTTTATTCAAAAAATTAATATTTAACATTATTTAATGGCACTACATAATTATATTAGAAGGAGATCACATGATGACATAGCATTTGCATAATTTGATCGTAATCCTAATTTTGTTCCTAATGATATTTTACATGATGTTATTGCACGCTCAGGAAGCCATGGAAACTATAGTCCTTGTCGGATAGATTTCGTACGTAATAGAATTGCAGATAGTTTAATGGAACAATAAAAAATACTTTATATAAAGTATTGTTTATTTCATGATGTAATAGCAGTAGTTAAATCTATAATATTTTAATTAAAAACCATCAATATTAATATGTCTTTTTTTGTTATTTTATAACCTCAATTTGAAAAGTATTATTAACCAATCATATTAAACTACTTTTTATTTAACTTTAATTTCAACCATAATTTTAACCAAACATATATTTTAACCAACTTTTTTTTTTAACTCATAACTATAAAAACCATCTCAATTTCGAACGCACATTTAACCTTTACTAGAAAGTTGAAATAGCATTAAACTTTACTTTCTTTTGTCTAGCTCAGATATAACACGTGGGTGATTTGGTGTGAATCATAACACCACGAGGGCATCTTTTGTCTTCGATCTTCTGCTAACTATAACTCTCTCAAAGCTCTCCTACTCTCATACCACACGACTTCTGGAGCTCCATCTGTTTGGACTTTGACCACTAACTTATGCTTCTCTAGCATTGCTTGTCTTCCTCCTACGCCTATTTCCACTTGCATCCATTCTTCTCGATTAGTATATTGTTGCTTCTACAAGTCATAACACTAGCTCTTGGGATCTTGACTGGTCTACCGATCAATCGTTTAACATGTTCTTCAGAACCCTCATACATAAATGGGTTTTAATTACAAATCTATTATCTATACCTTCAGTTAAATAATTTTGTTAGTTTCTATACTTGTTTCCTTTATCTTGTTTTTCAGAGAACGAGAATTTAAAGTTCTTATTTGATTTTTAAATTATTTATTACATTCTTAAATATAAAGGAAAATATGTCAATCAGTTTTTATTGACTGGTGGTCTCCTCATCACATCACCGACGGAGGTGCCGCTTCTATGGCAGTGCACTCCATACAATGACTCGGTCAATATGAGATTCTTGGTCAATGACTTCGACAGAGCTGCCTGTATAATGAGCCAGTAACGGTCCAGCCGGACCTTAGTTAACGGACATTTTTCGAGTTAGTGACCTTCTTCGAGCCACCACAAAATTCTGCTCAGGGATCATTTCCTTGTCACATTTCACAATCTCATGGTTTGACCATTTTAGCAGACGAAATTCAGCAGCCAGCTGTTCTACATTAGAAGCTTAGCGTCGAGTAACCAGGCACGACAACAAAAAATTCGTTCTGAAGATATAGAGCAGGGAGGATTAGAACAGCTTGAAAATGTGGATAAGATGCACAACTAAAAACAGTTCACTCTCCAGTTACTCAGTTTTCACAACTATATGACTACAAGCAGCTCCTAGAAGTAATAACAGTAATATATCAAGGCGTAAACCTCCAGATCTCTCTTAATTTATCATGGTGAAGCAGAAACTGTGTCAGTGCCGGAAAAATGAGAGGCAGCGTCATCTTTCGATATGGAAACATAGTTAACAGGGGCAGATAGCCTATTATCCCTCCTTCCACCTTTAGTTGCAGAACTGCTCCCATTTTGATGAGAATTTAGAGATAGCCGCCTGCTTGGAGTTCCATTAGCACTGCCATTTGCACGGGGACCAACCACCTTCTTTGTACCAACTGGTCGAGCAGGACTAGGTCTTGCACTGAAAATGGCGTCTTGTTCTGTGTTTTGCTGCTCATGGAACTTCTTCTGATCCTGTCATATCCAAGGTTATCTCCTTTTAGCAAGAGAGCGATCGAACAAATCTCATTCTAGACCCAAATCAATTCACATTCTAGTTTAACTGCATGCGTGAGCTGGAACAGTGTAATAGTCACTAAATAGGAACTCACCCTCATTCTCCGCTTCTCTTCTTCTCTTTCCTGTCTGAGCATGGCATATTCATCTAGCATGGCAAGGAGAGGAACACCATCATATGCAAACTGTATGCCACGATCTTCTTCCCAAGCCCGAGTTTTGGCAACCAAGGTGTCAACCAAAGCTACATGGGCCAACAAAACCAATTAAATCTCTGGATGCAGATCTACACAGAACAATTTACAAAGAGAAAAAAGATGTTGATCTTGCCAACTCTTTGGCTTCCCTGATTCAACAGATACCTGGAATTTTGTTAACCAGAATACGGGCCTTTTCTGCACGTTTGAGATTCAAATGTGCACCTCTGCTTGCATTATACCTGTTTTCATCCTGTTTCAACAAGACAAAGCCATTTAGGTTACACCATCAAATCAGCAGTGTACAAGTAATTTCACCTACTTTCTAGAAAATCCAGTTTGATCTGTTGATCCTTTTCACTATGTTTAACCTCATCATTTACCATTAGGACTCGAGTTTTTCCAGTCATATAATGTCAAAATGAGACAGTTGTCCTGCTACTAGGCAAATGTGGAATACACAATTAGACAAGATAAAAACATCAGCAAGCAAGATCAATCGCATTAACCTATTATCTGTTAAAGAAGACCAGGGGACAGAGATATCCTGTTCCTAGGCAAACCTGATTACACAATTAGATAAAATAAAAACATCAGCAAGCAAGATCACTCACGTAAACCTATTATCTGCCAAACAAAACAAGTGTAAGCGGAGAAATAAATATTTCCCACATAAAAGGGGATCTAAAGATCAGCTCCCAATGCAGGAATTTCTTGGGGGACCTGAGAGGCCATGGCCCTTCATCACTTGAAATATTTTTTTTCTATTAATGCCCCCGCACATCTATAAAGTATATGTATCATCAACAACCCTCCCTAAAACAATGACATGCCCTACCACTGTACCAGGAAAGCAGTGGAGAGATCTCTAGGAAGTGATCATTGAAATTCTCAAATCAGCAGTGACAGTATGTCACATAGAAGGAGAGAGATCAAAATACCCGATTGTAGTCTTCTAGCCAACTCTCTTCCTCACATGCTGACATCCATTTCTCAACCTTATCCAAAATTTCTTTTCTGCTTAGAGCTTCTTCTTTGGCTCTTGATATCTGATTGTCCATGTCAGCCAGTAACTCAGTAGGCTCAACATTTCCAGAATCAATGAGAGTCATAATCTTTTCTCGAGCAGCCTCTGGATCTATCTCTATATGAGCATGGACATATATCTCTTCAAGCTCTGCTTGCTTTCTGAAGGCAATTTCTTTCATCCTGCTGGCTTTCAATTGATCAAGCCTTTCAACTTCAACCTCAGCCTTAAAAGCAAGTAATAGTAAAATCAGTATTCAACTTTCAGAGTTTTCACCCAAAAAAAAGTATACAACTTTCACAGTTATTCAACCTTGCAGGTATATTTACTAGCAGAATTCAAATACCTGCTCGATCAGATCCAGCGCCAGAGCTCCTGGGGCAGCCACTTCATCAACTGAAGCCAACATGTGACAGGTTACATGGTCAAACAATTTCCTTTCTTCCATTGGAGTATCCATCAGATTCCACAGGTCAGTAAGTTGATTTGTCAGCTCTTGAAGCTGTGGTAGGAAGATACAAATCAAAGATATTATGAATCTTAGTGGAGAACAGAAGGATGTGGTTCAAATCAAGCACATGCAGCAAAAAATATATCCATTGTGACACTTCATTTTACAAAAGAACCTTTAGACTTTGTTCCCTTTGGATGTTATACAAATTATAATGGTGCTATAAAAAAAAAGTACAAATTTTGAGGAAACAATACTTGTTTTATATGTTTTGAAGATGTCAAACAGAAATATGATGCAAAACAACGTTTTCCGTACTGTTGAAAGAATATATCTGAATTATAAGTATTCATTAAGAATGCAGTTTTCAGAAAACATCAAGCAGACACATTTAGTTCACAAGATAAACTTATTTAACAACAAAAAACACGCCTCGAGGAAATAGGGTCCTGATATAGCATAACTAATTTTTCTGTTTAAAAATGTAAAAATTGATATCCCATTTCTTCATCACAGAATATCTTTATGCTATGGATTGATCTACAGGATCATCATTTGGTTAAGGCTCTCAATTAGTACAAAAGTCTTATAATCCTTAGGTTCATGTGAAAATGTACCAAGGAAAATATATTCTCCCTAGCAGAGAAAACTACAATGCCAAAAGACTTACCTTATGAAGCCTTTGCTTCTTATCTTCTTTTAACGCTAAGACTGTCTTAGCCAGCCTTGCTAATGTATCATTGCTAATACTTTTTGATTGCACACCAGTTGGGTCAATTAAGCTTGGATGAACATCAGTTACAGTACTGAAGAAGTCCATCCCGAGAACAGCACAGAGATCATGCACACTGCTTACAAATTCGAGGACCTTGTGCAACCTACCACTCTACAATTTAAAATTAGCAGTTAACAATTAACTTGACAGATCTAGAAAGTTCGAAATTATATGATGCGCCATTACCAAGATAGAGAGATTTACCTTTTCCTTTTGAAGCTCTTGAAGTTGGGCATGATATTCATCTAACTTCTTTAGGGATAAGTCAGCTTCATCAACTGCAGGAGCATCATTGATATTCAAGTTCCCAGCAATTTCACCACATATTTTCTGAATCTGTGAATGTACATCAGAAAACTCCTTCACTCTCTCAGCTTTCTGTTCCCACAGCTGTTCGAGTGCTGGTGCTATAGCTGCAAGTTGTTCCTTGATTGTTCCTGAAGTCTTCTCAGGCTGAAATTAAAACCAAGGAAAGCCATGAGGAGCCAGCTTTCACAGTTCATTACCACGAGGAGTTTTGCATCAACACATCACCATAAATACACACTTAAGACTTATGCTTAAGCGGACCATACAAGACAAAGTCAAATAAACCACTCACAATTCCTGCAAAACTTTTTTCTCCAAGGGCTGATAGAAGACGGGCAAGTTCAATTTTGGCATCTGATAAGGCCTCAAGAAGCTGTACCCTCGACTTTGCAGCCTGCTCAACTTTCTTCTTATACACATCCAAGCACTCTTGTTCTATTTGAATGAGCATCTTGTCCCGATCCTCATCACTTTCACCAACCTCATCCCAGATTTCCTACACCACATCAGGGACAAGTTATGATTTCTTCCTGTCATACACCTGAACAATCAAAAAATGAAATACCTGGAGCTTTTGCAATAAAGTGCCACAAGTTGCTTCTCCAACAAGAGGGTTTTGAGCATCCGTGACTGCCATTCAAGTTATTTTGCAACCTCACTTCAACTACATGGAGCATTCAAAAGACATTTAGTAATCCATAGATGGGACCATGATATGCCCTATATGCTTACAAATGTAAACTACAGAAATAGAGGAAACTGAAGCAACTTACCTTATTGACCAGCAGGAAAAGTACTTTTACCAGACAAGTAAAACATACACGCCTGCAAAGACAATCGACTGATCAGGAGTAGGCATAGAGTGAGGGTAGTTGAAAAAATAAGCTCTGGAAACATTTGAGGAAAGACTACCTAACTTGTTTAATTGCAATACGACTCTAAATGCCATTCAGTACAGAACACTGAAAACTAACTGCAAAGCTTTAACACATGTAGTAGAACACACACAATGGATGTCTTTATTTAAAAGCAAAGAGATTTAGGTAGCATACAAGACAAAGCATGGGATTTATCAATCCTGTTACATTGTTGACAGAAACATAGAGATCTTTTTCACTGAATTACAGCCTGCCAAGGCTATTCAGAAAATACATGAAAAGAAAGAAAGAAAATAAAATTCTGAACTTGAATAAGTTGTTGTTTGGACCTGAAGAAGAAAACTACAACCGTGCTTAGCCTAACACAATCATTCGCATACTTGAGTCAACCTTGTACAACCATAAAAACAAAAAACAAGAACTAAATACAGTATTAATATCATGCCCTTTACCACTTTCTTAACAAAACCAAACAAGGAATAACATATATTCTACTGAAACTTGTCAAAAAAAAAAAAGACAATTTTTCTCCCTATTGCTTGCTGACATTCTCAGCTACCAGCCAGCTTATTTTACTAAAAAAACCTTACATATCCCAATTACGATATTATTAAACTTCTTGGCACAATTCTAGATATTTCTTGAGTCTGAACAAGATCTCAAGCTTAAAAGGGGGGAAAAAGTTGATTTCATCAAAAAAAACGCAGCAGCAGTTTTTAAGCAAAAAATTCCTACATTCACTAAATCAAGAACAAGAACAAGTTCTAAGCCACTTAGATCTCTTGACAATCCGAGAAAACAACAAAAACAACACTGAAAATGAGATCAAATGACAACAAAAATAATAATGCTTACCCAGACCGTCCTTAAAGGAAGCTAGGGTATTTGAGGAGGGGTTTGTTGCTTTCAGATCTAAAGATTTTAGTTTTTTTTCTCACTCCAAAGCTAGTATCCGTGACTGACTGTGTACTGTGTGCAGAGAGAAACGTTGAGTGAGGGAGTGATAATAGAATCGAAGAAGCTACCAAACAAAAAGACAGAGAAAGAAATGGAGTGTGGGTCCCATTAATATATCTATCTAAAATGTAGTCGCGATCGTCTCCTTCTTTAACACCCCGTGGTTTTCGGGATTATTTACGAAGATGTCACTGCCAGACTAAAGTTGTTAGAGCATGTCTGATGGAGATGATAAATGGGAAGCTAAAAATAAGAAGAAAAAAAATATTATCTTGGAGTCCATTTTCAATTCTTATAGCATTTCCAAAGGGAGATGTTATTTAAAAGAGTTAAATTGGTAATATAGATTTTTTTTTTTCATGTGCACTCTAATAGAAAAGGGTTTTTAGAAAAGTAAAATGTATTTTAATATATTTGATATAAAATTATTTTAATAATTTAATATGATTTGGTTGATTTGACGGGTTTAAAAACAACTCGAACAATTATCAATCAACCTAATATTAAAATATAAAATTAAAAAAAGTTCAATGAAAAAAAGTAACATGAGTCAACTCGGGTATACTCGTCAAAATCATAACACGGATCATTTCTCTACTATTTCAGTTCCTCTAGTTTTTTAAATTGTAATTTTAAATTAAAAGTTCATTTTATTTATTTTTTTAATTAATAAATTTGATAGAAAAGAAAAAATTGCTAACAAAACAATAGAGATAAGAGAAAATTATCGGTTAACCATGTTTCAGCAACTAAAATGATAGATGTTTAGGGCTAGGTATATCGGTCTAGTAAGCCTATATAATTGACTTTTTTTATTTAATTTAAATTTATTTTTTTTAAATTAATTAATTTAAAATATTTAAAATATATCAATTTATTAAATTAAAACTAATTATAGCGCTCAAGTGGGTTGAATTGGATTGTGGCTTCATAATTTGTTTTGATTTACTTTTCATGAGGTTATTCTAGTCTCATAACTCGGATTACAAGTTTGACATGTTAACTTGAGTTAACTTAAATCATTTTTTGTCTTTTATTTAATTGAACTTATTTTCAATTTTATCATGGTTTTATGACCGGGATCGCAAGTTTAGCAGATTAACCCAAGTTTATGCGGGTCTTTTTTTATACTTTTTTAATTGATTTTTTTCTTCATTCAACATGAGATTAATTGAGAATTATGTATTATATTTTATTTTATTTGCTTTCTTAGGGTTATCATTCTTCAACTCGATTCATGAATTTGACAAGTTAAATTGGATTGACTGAGTCGATCCAATATATTGTTGTCTCAAAAAAAAATTAAAAAAATATTGTCTTGATCTTTTTACTCAAAATACTTCTTTAGCGTTCGTCTAGGCTTTTTCTAGAACTGTTACGTTGATCAAGTCAACCATCACATAGTTAGATTTTTTTTATACTACAAAACATGTTGACAATGCTTGAACATTTGTTTTGTGTTAAATTTCGTTTATCCAATTCCGCAATGCAACACATGCAAATGATCTAGTTCTTACATAAATAGATGAGATGAAGATATTTTTTGAAATATGAATAAAGGATAAATGAACTTTTTATCTTTTTACCAAACCTGAAAAAAAAAACTACAAGCATAAGTACCGTTTGGAATAATGACACTTAAATGACATTTTTTTTCTTTTTTTCTTTACCTTTCCTCCCTTTTACCTTTTCATTTCCCTCTCCTACACCAAAACCACCATATCACCAAACCACGCCTCCATCACAACCCAAATCACCACTAAACACCTTGCTATTGTCATTCAACAACTCTGGTAGTGTTTCTTATGTTGACCTAACAATCTCTCCATTGTAAGAACTAACACCCAAAATAAAAAATTCAACAACCTTCCTTCAAAGTTTTAATCCACTTCTATTTCCTAACAGTGATGATTGTCATTACCTTCATTACTAAGGTTAAACAATTTCAAGCTCCATTTCAATAATCGTTAGTTTTTCTAATTTTATTAGATGCTTCCTCTGTTTGTCTAACAATTACAACACTCTTTAATGTGTGTCACCGCTATTTTTATGTAGTTTTTAGAATAACTTTTGAGGTATCTTTGATCCTTTTCCCTCCCACTTTCATGTTCAACTTTTGATTTTTAGTAAATTTTATTTAGTTTTCATTTTTATTTGATATTCTAATAAATTATGTATTATATTTGAACCATAAAATCTTTAGAAGTCAGAGACCACTAAGGTTTTAAGGTGAAATAAAATGGGTGTATAAAGCATCATTACGAGGATGAGATGATGGGTTATGTTGCTTAGTGGATTTAAAATAAGAGAGAGTAATTTTATCTTGATTTTGGCTATCAACCATATTGTGATTTGTTATATTTTTGTGTTGATCTTAAGGTCCTTGTAAGGCTTACAACTTGCTAACCTGTTTAGTTCTATATGTATTTTGGTGTCATTTCTAGATTTAAATGTTTTTTTCATTCTCATATATGTTTAATATTGTATTCATGTTCTTTTTTGTTTTTTTAATGCATTCATTTTGTAATAACCCAAATGTGACCCTAATTTTTATGCAAATGTCAATAAAAAAAACCAACAAAACATAAAAAAAAATCATTCTTAATCAAAATTCATCATTTTCCAAAATTTATTAATTATATTATTTTTTTCATTATTTTTAGCTAATTTTACATATTTTTGGCAAGCATTAAAAAAAAGAAAAAAAAAAGATGAAAAGAAAAATCAAGCAAAGAAAAAATGAGCATGAATGGAGTGAAAGAAACAAGAGAATAATGGTAAACTCAAATGAGGTAGGAAAAGAAACACACACCACAAAAAAATGATAGACACAAAAAAGTAATCAAGGAGAAACCCACACAAAAAAGAAAGAAAGATAATATATATCTAAAAGAATAGCCATAATTCATTTCTCTCTCCCTCTTTCCTTTTATTTTCCTCCTTTAGCAACCCGCTAGAATCTAATGGGTTTATTCTAGCAGAAATTATTTTTTAATTATTTTTTTCCCTTTTTTATCTTCCCTCTCTTTCTCTTTCCTTTTCTCTTTCTCTTTTAGCTTGAGTTTCTCTCATTCTCTTTACACTAAAAATTGTTATAGTGATAATGTCTTCCGCCTCTTTGTCCAACCCAATACTAACCATTGATTCTAGAAACAATGCTAACCATTATAGAAAATCAAATAAGTAGAGAACAATGTCAATAAAGGAGAAACAATTTTAGCCATCCCCTTCTATGCTTTTGATATGCTTTATTGGCTGTGTTTATCCTTACTACCTTCATTAATGACGAGCATAGATCCCGAGATTTATTGTAAACCTAGCCACTTGCTGAGAAAACGTTGAAAAAAATCTCACTAGTGGTAATAAATGGTCAAATTATTGTAGTCAAGTACCAACAATGATCCAACAACTTTTTCATTAATTTTTAAGGGTATTTTCATCATTCTCTTCCTCTTTTTTATTTATTTTAAATTATTCTTAATGTTTAAATTTAGTTTTTAGTTTATGTGAAATGTTAGGTCATGTCAATGTGTGATACCACAAGGTATGATGTTATCAAGAAAAGTTTATGATGAAATAATAAAGATGCTCAATGTTTCATGATGAAACTAAGAAGATGAGATTATGAGTTCTTATTGATTGAGTTATTGGAAGTATAATGGTTAGAGATCATAACCTATCAATTTTGAAAAAGAAAATTAGAAAACAAATAAAAGGAGATTTTGAACCAAAGAAAAACAGGAGAAGGAACATACCATGACTCGAGATGATAAAAAGAGGGTTATTTTTACCATTAAAAAGAGAAGAAACAAGAAAGAGAGAGTTAAATGAAACCATACGCTATAGTGGAATGCCTCTTCAAATGATTCTAAGTAAGAGAGTTTTTATTCTTTTCCTTAATTTTTTCTTTGATGTATTTTAATATGAAGATGGTTTATTTTATATTTATTATGTACTAAATCTTATTGTTTGAGGGCTTTGATATAGTCTAGTTTTGATCGCACAATTTAAATTTCAAATTATTTTATTTCTATTTTTTTATATTTTAAGTGTTTATCCTTGATCTTGTTACTTATAATTTTCTAGCAAATTATTATTTGATCTAATAAATCATAATAAGATTGAGAGGTAATTTATTATTAGAAGCTTTTAGGACTAAACACCATTAGTTAAGCAAAAAATAAAGATACTTTACTGCAATTAGTGTGATTTTATATTAAAAAAATTTAAAGAACTTAATGAATCTTCAAATAATTATATTTACACAGAGATATGTTAAATTATTAGGTGAAAATATTTTTAATGTTGTTTGAGAGAAAACATTAAATAATTAAAAGATCTTTTAATCATTAACATGAAGATTTGAGATTTTATAACAAGAAATAATAAATTGTGTGGGATTAGCTAGGTGAAATCAAAAGCTCTAGATTTATTTTTTATTATCTCTAGAATCATAAGTTTTATTTTTTGATCTTTTAATTTACTTTTGTCAAACATTGTAGTTTAATTTAGGTGATCAACTCTATAAAATCTTAGTTCTATTTCTAAATTGTAAATATTTTGATAAATCTCAATATTCAATAGCATAATTAGTTCTTGTGGGTTCGACACTCTTTTCTTTAGAAAAAAATTACTACTTGTTACGATTTTGTTCTCTTGTAAAGATTTATCACAATTGTTAGCGATGAACTAAACAACGTCAATTTCATAATTAGTCGAGATTTATTTTGATTAGCATGTTCTAATATACTTGATGTGGAATTGAATATTCTAGCATTAAATTAAAGGTTAATTTTATAAAATTGAATTTTAGGTTATTCTTAAAGTAAAAGATTGCAAGAACGAGGTCCAAGATTATCTTTTAAAAAAATCAGAGCTTTATTTTCCATTTAAACTGTTCAAAA
>Ga0325411_1007620_pt1 | contig 11788 bp, 8 predicted proteins | sample PopdelMetagenome_13_FD_206181 | JGI IMG/M metagenome (GOLD analysis project Ga0325411, IMG submission 206181) | Populus deltoides microbial communities from Bellville, Georgia, United States - Xylem-PdIQD-R4 | ecosystem: Host-associated > Plants > Phyllosphere > Stem > Wood/Secondary xylem...
AATAATTAATAATATTTACTATAAGGAATTTATCTGAATTTAGTTTATATGAAAATATAAAAGAACTGGTTCAAAAATATATAATTGTAAAATTTACATAATGAACAAAAGGTGTCAATCCATCATAGTTAAATAGCAAATAAGTATATGCTTGTCTGAATTTAATGTCTGTCAAATATCTTCACCTCACTACATAACTTAATAATGATCATCTAGGATGGTCAAATATTGAAAAATTCTCAATCGAAGACAGCTCACCATCAACATTATTTCTTAGAATATGATTGATTATTGTTCTCAAATGAGACTCGAAATAATACAAGGTAAATATTGAAATCTCTTTAACAATATAAGTCTCATATATCGAAATCTCAATATGCATTTTGTTTTTAATTTTTTTCTTATGGTTGAACAAGTATCTACATACAAGTAATTAGAAATGAATAACTAAATTTTTTTAAAAATAACATAAAATGGTCAATTACATAGGATGCATATAATCCGTAACATCTCAAATAGATACATCAATTTGTACTATATAAGACCTCTAGCTTTTGCATCATACGCTAGATGAATGAGCAGATGGTCATTTAGTATAAAAAAAAAAATCATTTCAAGCTACTGCATGTGTTAGGTATGCAACTTGCTCGAACAAATATCTCTAAAAAAGTAATTAATCTATGTCAATGCATCATATATCCCTCTTGGAAATAAATCCTTATAAGTAGTTGGAATGAGTATTTGAATAAACACATGACAGTCATGACTTTTCATTATATACAATCTTCATTCCTCTAAATTCACTAATCTAGCTAAGTTTCAAGCATATACATTAGAAATCATACTTTTAATCCATTCGTAAACAAGAAATTATGCATCTTTGTCTAAGATGAAAGTGTCTTTGAGCTTTGCAACATGGAACCCATCATTAATCAACTCCCTTCAGGTAACATATCTTACATCTAATTAAAGATCTGATCATAACTAGCCTCACTTAACCTATAATCTGACTTGATGTTAAACACTTATGCAATTGCAGATGATTTATTATGAGATGTGCACCCATTCTATAATAATTTATCATAATCTTTCAAAAGTTTAAAAAACTTAGATGCATCCACATTTGGTTCTTAATCTAAAGGGATGTTACATGAACCTTCACCTGAATCATTTTGATTCATTTTCGTTGCATCCATCACAATACTCCTATAAGAATTATTATTGTCATTCACAAACTCTTGTAAGTTACTAGAAGTTAAAGTTGGATTTGAGTCAACCATCCATTACAATATAGTTTCATAAGAAACACAGGATTCTTCATGTGGAAATCAATATAAGTATTTCTTACCAAATCTTTTTTTAAATAGATGTATCATCATAACATCTTTATGGTGAAACTTTGTTTTTTCACTTCATACATATAGACATCTAATTTCACCCCACTAATATTTTTCATATTAAAAAGTATGAAATTAATAAAACCTTCAACACCTTTGAGATAATCTTGCATATACAACCATTCTTTTGAATCTTAATACATTGAAGAATGATCATCCATTACTTATAAAACCTATATAGATTAACGATGACTTTTTATTAAAAATAAATTTGCAACCCAATAACTAATTAGCAATTCCACAAATTCTATTTTCCATCAAAATATGAACTGAACAATAAAATTAAAAACAAATTATTGGTACCCAACTAAGCATCTATTATTTATTCAATTCAGATTTATTCAACTTAAATTAATACATTTTAATTATTATAAATTCCATAAAAATCAATTTTTCCTAAATCTCCAACTTAACAATTGACAAAATATAATTGTTACCTGTTATTTCTTCAATTATAACACACCTAAGCTATAGAACCAAACTCAATTTCATAAAATGAAAAATAAAATCAATTTCTCTCAAATCTTAAACAAATCCTAACATACAAATCATGCATTAATACAATAAGATTATCTATAAAAAAAAAAAAGTTGAAAACACTTAAATATACAAGCAAACAACAAATACTACAAACACATTTCAATAAATTAACTTCAAAAATAAATGGGTTACAAAAGAATATAAGTGAGTTACTAACTTGGTGGTGTGAAAGTTAACAAAAATTGAAATCAACATACAGAGGTTACACTATTGACAAATGTTGGTTGACACTGACGAGTTTAGGTGGCTAGATTTACACGAGGGTTGCTGGAATATGAAGAGAATTGAAGAGGAGGGTATTTGTGGTTTTTAGAAAATGAAGAAATGAAAGGAAATAGAGAAATGTCGAGTTTTAAAACATTTAAAATCTTCATTGAAAATTCTATCAAAACTTTCATCAGCATTACTAACGTGTCAAGTTTTCAATGAAATTATCGATAAGATTTTAATTGATTTTTTATTTTTTTTCTATTCTGTCATTATTTCTGTCAGAAATTACCAATAAAAAATTTTTTTTGTTATTTCAGTAAAAAATTACTAACAGATTATTTTCATCGACGTTTCCATTGTTATTTACCATTTATTGGTAGTGTACATAAATGGTTCAAACTTTATTCCTACAATGAATAATTGACATAAATGGTTCAAACTTTATTCCTACAATGAATAATTGAGAACTACAACATCATAATTTATCAGATCAAGATTAATTTGCCTATGAATCACATGTTTTATCAACATGAGGGCATCTATGAAGCATGTAGTGAAAACAACCCTAAAACCTCAAACCAACTGGTATGTAGAGATATATAAAAGACAATCATAATTAATCACACAAAAGCACACAAAGAACTTACATGGTTCAGCAACTTAGGCCTACTCCATGGGCGAGACAATAAAAAAAATTACCACGAGAAAGTAGAAGATTACAATGTATCACACAAAATTATTATCTCACTAAAAAAACCTATAATAACCTAAAACTTACACCTTCTCTTCTCTCTCTAGCTACCAAAGTGTCAAGAAAGTAGGAACTCACAAATAAACCTTAATCCTAAAATATAACAACTTTAGGATTTTATATATGAAATAAGTACATGAGTATTTATTTTCTCACTTTGACTTATAATTTAAGACAAACCCAACAAATCTATATCTTGGCTTAAATTGAGCCAACATACAAAACTTGAACTTCTCTTTGATTTTCTGCACCAAGCATCTCTAAAGTATTACACAAACAATCAAGTTCAACCAATGCTTGAACTTGACTATAGAGATAGTCTTTGTCAACATGTTTACATGGTTTTTAACTGTAGTGATCTTCTTCACTATTACAATACCTTATGAGATGATATATAGAATGAAGTGATATTTCATATCAATATGTTTGGTCTTTTTATGGTATGGTTCTTGGGTAAATGAATAGCATTCTAGTTATCACAATGTACAACAATCAACTCATATGACAAATCAAGATTATCAACCAAACTTCTCGGCTATAAAACTCTTTCACTACCTCTGTCAATGAATACTCAGCCTTTATTCTAGACAAGGAAACAATGGGTTCCAAAATTATTTTCTAGGGAATGACACACCCCAAGAAAGTAAAAATATAACATGTCAGTGACCTCTTCCTATTTAAATCACTAGCATAATCTAAATCTACAAAGCCCTTAATACCACCTATAGTGCTACTACCCTTATCATATATCAAACCAACATCTGTAGTACCTAAGATAACAGAGTATTCATTTCACGGTCTACTAGAGAACTTTACCATGATTTTCCATAAACCTGCCGACCACACTAACATATGGAATGTCTAGACGACTGCAGACTATAGCATACATAGTGCTTCCAATTGCACTACAATATGAAACACTTGACATGTTCTCCTTCTCTTTTTTAGTTTCTGGTAACAATGTTAAAGATAACATAAAATGGTCTACAAATAGAATACTCATTGAATTGCAGTCTTGCATACCAAAATACTCGAGTACCTTCTCAGTATACTTTTTTTATGATAAGTATAACTTGTCAACGCTTCAATCCATGTGCATCTCCATACCTAAAATCTTCTTAGCACACCCAAATCCTACATCTCAACTCACCACTCAATTGATCCTTTAAAATATTGATCTTAGACATGTTCTTAAAGATAATTAACATGTCTTCAACATATAACAGGTACATAAATAAACCATTTAAAGGTTTTTTAAAACATACACAGCTATTATAGTCATTCCTAGAGTAACCATATCCAAGCATAAAAATATCAAACCACTTATACCACTGTCTTAGTGAATACTTCAACCCATATAATAACTTCTTCAATAAGCACACATGGCATTCCTTATCTTGAGCAATGAAACCCTCTAGTTGATGCGTATGAATCCCTTTCTTTAGCTCACCATATAGAAAAGTTGTTTTGATATCCAACTACTTAAGCTCTAAGTAAACAAAACAAACATAACAAGCAATATCTAGATAGAACTATACTTCACAACTAGGGAGAACACTTTTTGAAGTCAACACCTTCTATTTATGTAAAGCTCTTAGCAACTAGGTGTGCTTTAAACCTTTCATCCTTAACCTCTAGGATTTCATCTCTCTTCTTGTAAAGAGTCTTAATCTCTTCATTTATATCAATCATTCACTAAGAAGGTTATTTGCAAGAAATTACCTTTTTATAAGAACAAAGCTTATGATCATCAAGTTTCTCTATAACATTCAAGGTAAAATCAATTAAATCAGCATAACCACACTTAACTAGTGGTTTTATCTATCTTTTTTTATATCTTCTTGTAGCAATAATATAAGGTTATTCTTCAAATGCATTTTTAACAACAATATCATACACCATTTCCTCAATAAACTCAACTGGAATGTCTTCAAGCACTATCTCTAAAGCGCTAACCTCAAGCTCTACCTATTTTCTAGTACCTTAGTCCATCTTAACATAATACTGGTTCACTCATTTTTCTTCCGAAACATAGTAGACTCATCAAATGTCACGTCTAAACTAGTAATAAACTCAAGTCACTTGTTATCAACACACAACAACTAATATCCCTTCACTCTAGATGCATAACCTAAGAATATGTATTTCCTTGCTCTAGGCTTAAGTTTAATTTCCTTAACATGAGCATAAGCAGGACAACCAAATACTCTTAGTTTAAAGTAATCAGTAGGAGAAGTAGATCGTACCTCATATGGAGTCTTCAACTCTAAAATTATTGATGGAGATCTATTCATTAAATAATAAGTCACGTTAACTTTTTTAGCCGAAAAGTGATTTGACAATCCAGCTTGTGAAAGTATATAATGTGCTCTTTTCAAGAGTGTTTTATTCATACGTTTTGCAATCCTATTTTGTTATGTTGTATTCTTCACATTACGATGTCTAAAAATTCCTTCATTATTGTAGAACTCATTAAACTCATATAAGAAGAATTTTAAACCATTATAAGTTCTTAAGCGTTTGATTTTTGTACAAGTCTGCTTCTCAATTAAGGCTTTCCACTACATAAATATGATAAACACATTACTTTTTCTCTTCAAAAAATACATTTAGACCTTTCTAGAGTAGTCATTAATAAATATTAATAGATATTATGCTACAACTTTTGATATAATAGGAGAAGAACCTCAAAGGTCAAAATAAACATCATCCACAATACCCATGGTACAATGAATAGTTGTACTGAATTTGACCCTGCATATTTTACCATAAATACAATGCTCATAAAAACCTAATTTATCTATTTTCAGACCATATAGTAAATCTTGTTTACTTAACTCTATCATCCCTTTCCTACTTATTTGTCTTAGTCGCATATGCGATAACTGAGTAGAAGCAATATTCGAATCAATCATAGATGATACACAAGCTGAATTAATAATTGTTAAACCTTGAAAATGGTAGAGGTCATTAACTAGCTTTCATTTCATCATGAAAAAAACACCTTTACAAACCCTTAGAACTCCACCTTTAATAGAATAACCATAACCTTATAAATGAAGAAGACTAAAAAAAAATCAAATTCTTCTTCATCTTTGGACTATGTTGAACCTCTACTATTCTAATAATGTCATAATACATTCTAATTCAAATTATACTCGCACTAATAATAGAAAGTTCTTTGTTGTCTCTTAATAAAACAATATCATTGACAACTTTATAAGTGTAAAACTAGCTTTTATTGGGACAAATATGAAATGTGCAAGCCGAATAAAAAATCCACTCATCACCTAAGTCATTAACAAACATAGCCTGAACATTTTCAATTTCATCATAAATTTCTCCTTTGCTAGCAATATTTGCAATATTGAAGGTTTCCTCCTTCTTTCTCTTGTCTTTTTGCTTAGGAAAATTCTTCTTAAAATTTTATACTCCATGACATTCAAAGCATTTAATTGTTTTTTACTTTGATTTTAATCTAGACTTGCCTCCACTACCTGAAACCTTATTATGTGTTCTACCCTTCATAACGAAGCCCTTTGTGTTTCATCATTATGAATCTTTAACACTCGTTTTTTAGCTTCCTAAAGTTTAACAAAGCTTTGACATCTTCTAAACAGATTATCCCTTTTATATAGCAAAGTATCAACAAAATGCTCATAAGATGGAGGTAACAAACATAATAAAATCAAAGTTCGGTCCTTGTCTTCAACCTTAACATCAATATTTTGCAAATCTAAAATTACTTTATTGAATTCATTAGGATGGTCTTTAATAGGCATATATTATTTCATCTAGTGAGTATACAGTCGATGCTTGAAACACAATCAATTCATTTAGGATTTGGTCATGTAAAGATTTTCCAACTTTGTCTATAACCCAACAAATGTAGTCTCTTCAACAACCTGCCTTAAAACTTCATTGGGCAAACAAAGCTAAATAGCACTATGTGCGTCTTCCATAAGATCTTATTTATCCTCATCATTCATCCCCTTAGGCAGACTGTCTACACCTTTTAATGCCTTAAATAAACCTTGTTGAACTAACAAGGCATGCATCTTAATACACCATATATTAAAGTTATTTCTACCATTAAACTTTCTTATATCAAACTGCATTGTCGACGTTACTTTTGTCGCCATTGCAAAGCCAATTGTTAAAAAAGCAAGCTCTGATACTAGTTTGTAGCAAAAACCTTAAAACCTCAAACCAATAGGTAAGTAGAGAAATATAAAAGACAAGCACAATCAATCACACAAGAGCACACATGAAATTGACGTGGTTTGGCAACTTGGGCCTACTCCACAAGTGAGACGATCAGGAAAATTCACTATAAGAAAAAAGGAGATTACAAGGTGTCACACAAAATTACTCCCATTCAAAATCTCAAAGTTACTCAAAACTCACTTTTTATCCCTCATCTCTCTCTAGCCATCAAAATGTAGATAACAGAAACACCCACAAATAAATTTTAATCCTAAAATATAACAACTTTAAACTAAATACATTGATTTTTTTTTCTCATTTGGACCCATAATTTAAGATAATCCCAACAAAACAACTATTTCATAATAATAATAATAATAAGGTACTACTTCTTACATGGTCTTGCACTCATTTTCAATTGCTACTTTTACCATTGCTTGTCCTAGAACTTCAACGTCTATGGATTGAAATTTTACAGGCCTATACTTATCTACTATTGCTGGGCTACAGATTGTACTGCTGAGGTAAGTATTATTTCGGACACAGATTTAACAGCTTTTCGCCCAAGTATGTACTTAACAAAGCCCAGGTCCAGATTTTGAAAAACGTAAAGAGTTCATGTTTCGACGAAGGTTAATCACATGACCATCTTCTTTTCAGATACCCAACACTGCCACACGTAATGCATATCCATGGTAAAACTTTTCACTTTCCTCTCGTATCCTTTTGGGAGCAGCTGGATAAAGCTGTCGGCAAGGTAACAAGGACAAAAGACAACATTTCACTGCTGGCTACTATGCATGCCTCAAGGACATGTTTTCTCGTTCACGCATCGAAGGCTACACAGTATAGGAAGCACATTGTGTGGCCATCTATGAAAGATCCTAGCAAAAGACTAGCACAACCTAGTTAGTCAAAGGAGTCATGGTTTTTCGAGCGGTTTACACGTACAAATGTACCCTCCCAGTTGCATATTTGGCATCGAAAGGAGCTCGATTGGATATGCAGTCGCAGATTCCGGCCATGCAACAGTCACTTGACAGTTCCTCTATACCTAACTGATTTGGAAGGACAAAGCCTCGTATTCCTGTGAAAGAGTGACAGGTGGGCAAACAGACTATTTCCAAGATCACTTTAGTTAAACAATGTGTAAAATTTCGATACTGATGGTTTTTTTTTTAAAAAAAAAAACGTTTTTAAAAATAATTATTTTTTTATTATTTTTTTCTTGACTTTAAAATATTATTAGTTTTTAATGTTTTTAAGTCATTGTATTAATATCATAAATAATTTTTAAAATAAAAAATATTATTTTAATATATTTTTAATAAAAAATATTTTAAAAATCGTGCCCAGAAAGTTAACGAGAAGAAAGAGGTTTCGATGTAACCCTTGGGCAAAAAAAAAACAAAAGATGCGTCTGATTGTGGAGATTTTGAAGATTTGGATGAATACAGTAATCAGTAGTTTTATATAATACTGTAACTAGGTTTTAATAACACAAAATCCTGAATTAATCATTTTTATTGACATGAATGAATAAATGTAAGAATAATAAAAATGTGAAAATTATATAAAACATTTACAATAAAAACAAAATAGATATTTTATTTTTATTGAATAATAATGAACAATTTAAAAAAAAATTCTTCATATTATGTTGATATATAATTAATCATAAACTAATTATTAATATTACCATAAAAAACCTCTAACGTTCTAGAAAACTATGCCTTATTGTATAATTACTTGAAAATTATTTTAATACATTAACTTTACAAAAATTATTCTAATTTCTTAAGAAAAAAAAAAGTTAAGGGTTATTTAACATATAAACCTTGCGTGCATAGGCTTAAAAGGTCAAATCCACTTACCTAGCATTCTTTGTTTTTTTTTAATGGATTAATGATACATTATTTAACCTGATTTTATATATATATATATATAATGCGCATCTTTTTTTAACACAAGTTTTGACCCGCTTATATGGTTATAAAGTTAGGTACAAGTTTTTAAATCATATAAATTTAAATTTTGACTTGTTTTAATTTAAAAATATAAAAACAAAACCCTTTAGAAAGCCATTTTAAAGCTTAAAAAACATTACAAAAATTATTATTTTTCCCTTGATTGGCAAAATTATATAGCTTTGTTTCAAAGATAAAGATGTTTTTACCATAAGACTTTTTTTTTTTTAGATTCGAGGAAACCCCACCCCCGGAAAGTACACTTTGTGTGCCCAGATGAGCGAGTAAAACCCTGGCTATCCCAGACTCTTACAAGAGGTGCACACCCTGACTCAAACTCGAGACCCGCTGTACAGATCTCAAGCCTTTTGCCATCACGCTACACTCCTTGGGGAATTTTTTTACCATAAAACCTATTAGTCATTACAGAAATAAATGGTTTTTTTTTTTGAATTTTGATTGTACAATGTAATTACTTTATTACCATTAAAAGCAAAATACATTAAACTTTGGTCAATGAGCTTTTTAGTCTTTGATTTAATTTTAAAACAGTTAAGTTACTTCATTATCCTTGTAATTTAAAAAGTTCTGCCTTTGATTTAGGAATTTTTTTACATTTTGTTATTTGATGGTTATTAAGTATCATTAGGGGCAACATGGTGATTTCATATATATATATATATATATATAAAGTTAGAATGTGTGAACAATTCTGCTAGGTTTGGAAGTCACGGTGTCATCTGGTGTCCAAAACCTTGCTTTTAGGGCGACGGCCAAAGCATCTTTACGTCCTTTCCATGTATAAGCGGTGTGTGTGGTATAATTGTTACATGTTTGATGTGTGTGGCCTTTAGTTTTTTTCTCTTTTCCTCTTTCCTACTCGATTTTCATGTTAACCTTCAAAAAAATCAAATCAAATTTTGAGGTTTGTTATCCTTAAGATTTTATCCATATTCTCTTTCTTATAATTTTTTTTATTTAGAATAATTAATGAAATTAAGAATTTTTTTTTCAATTTTATCACCAATGGATTTTTTTTTATTTGTCATATTTGGTTTCTATTTTTTTTATTAAAGATAGTTTTTGAAATTATTTTTTTATATAAAATTTCATCATTCTTGAGTTTTTTTCCTATCAAATCTAATCTTTATTTATTGCTATTTTTTACCTTACAAGATTTTTTTAGATTGATTTTTTTATTTAATTTTACAATATTTAATTGGTCAGGTTTTTAGCTTCTTAATTGAGCTCAGATCTAAAATTTAATAGGTTGCGGGTTTAAGAGATTAATTCTAATTTACGAAGTTGACATTGATTTTCTTGATTTTTTAAAACTTTTTTAACATTTTTTTTCCTTATCCTCCAGCATTTTGTTATTTTTTTTATTCATTTTTTATGGGATTTTTTTAGTTGTTTTGAAAATAACATGAATTGCCTCGGTTTTTTTTTTTTTTTTTGTCTTTGTTAAATTTAGTTTTTCTAATTAAATTAAATTAATTGATTTCATCCTTTAAAATTTAATTTTTCATATATTCAGCTTCTAAATTGCATCCAGGTCAAGAATTTCACGGATTACAGGGTTAACTCGGAGTTGCTAGTTTTTTTTTTAAGGTTTTTTTGTGAATTCATTCTCCAATATTCTTTTTATTTGTTTTTTATGAGATTTCTTTTTGTTTTTTAAATAACAAGAGCTACCTCTAATTTTTTTCAGTCTTTGTTAAATTTAGTTTTTTTAACAGAAATTTTGCTTTTTAATTAAATTAATTTTATTGATTCCAACCTCTAAAATTTAATTAGACAGGTATTGAGTTTCTTAATTTAACTGTCTACAATTAACATGTTAAAGTTTTAAAAAATTAACTTGAATTTACAAGATTTACTTAGACTAAGTTTTTTCTTCTTTTTTTAAGTTTTCTTTTTGTTTCATCCAACAACATTTTGTTTTTTTTATTCTTTCCATATGATTTTTATGTGGTTTTGAAAGTAAAAGGATTATCTTGGATTTTTTTTCAAGATTCTAACTTTTTAAAAAAGAATTTTATTTTTTTAATTAAATTAAATAAAGATGCTCGTTTCTTAGTTCTTTATCTTTTTCTTTTTTCTTTTTTTTTATGTCGGCAGAAATTTAACCTGATACAGGGCATTTGTGTTGTTGAAACTGAAACAAAATTTAAGTTTTTCACACTAGAAACAAAAGAGTTTTGTTTTTTTCTTGTGTTAAATGTCATCTCTATTATTTTAAATTTTTTTAAACTATAACCTAAAGTTCTAGTTCATCACATCAATGATTCTTTGATACTTCAAATATATGAGAGCATGCCAAGCGGGAAAAAAAATCTCATCACATAAAATCATGCTAATATAACTTATGAGGATGAAATTATAAAATATATATATATATATATATATATATATATAAAGTTTGATGACCAAAACATTAAAAAAAAAAAAAAAACCTGTAAAAATGAACAGTGTAGGTCACGGAGCAATTATAAGGATGCCCAAACGGTCATCTGCACTTTTCAAAAGAACAAACTCTTTCAGTACATTAATATAATGTAGCTTGTAAAGTAACAGTTGTTATCCCTATAGTCGTCCATGTTGATAACATCTGCCATCCAAACAAAGCGAATTTGTTATCAATACCTTTACAATCAAAATGGTTGGAAGAGCACCCCAAAAGCATCTTGAAACAACATTTATCGCTCATGAATTGA
>Ga0325411_1007622_pt1 | contig 11787 bp, 8 predicted proteins | sample PopdelMetagenome_13_FD_206181 | JGI IMG/M metagenome (GOLD analysis project Ga0325411, IMG submission 206181) | Populus deltoides microbial communities from Bellville, Georgia, United States - Xylem-PdIQD-R4 | ecosystem: Host-associated > Plants > Phyllosphere > Stem > Wood/Secondary xylem...
CTACTTGTTTGTTCATGTCCAGTGTTGAATTGATGTTAGCTCAACAGAATATTGAAAGTTAATGAAATAACTACATAAGAATTTAAGATGATATATAGAACATCATTAAAGGTTCGTTATTATGATTTATTTTTTTTAAGAGATTTAATTAAGAGATATTCTTTGCATTTAATTCTCCTCTTCTTTCTATTTTTATTCGCTTGATTGCGATTTCTCTCTGTTTTTTTTTCCTTCTTATTTTCAAGAGCGTGCTTCGTTAATTTATTGTGATCTTTTTGCTACCTCTGAATAGAGAATAAACGAGTCATTTTAGAATTATTTATGTCAATAAATACAAAAAATAAATAAATCTTTAATTAATAAATTGCTTAATTGTTGATGAACAAAAGAATTTAAGATGGAAAGTCACTAAATTAATTTGCATTATTATAAAATATTTACATTTAATGGTAGGATCCACTGCATCCATGGGTCCTATATATACCTTCTAAATTGTAGCCTTAATTATTATTAATTCACATATCTTTTTCTCACACTATACTAAAAAAAAAAAAATCCCTTCTAGTTTCAGTTTTTGGTGGGGTCACGTAAGGAATATGACACATATAATTAATAATTATATTGACTGTATCAATTAAAAAGATAAAAATTCTTTGATGGTACAATTGATATTACATTAAATATTATTAATGTTGATAAACTATATATAAGAACTAACTTATAAATTGTTATTAATTTTGTAAGTAAATGAGTTGTCAAATTTGGATCCGAGAATAAATAATAATTTGATCAAATATATGAAAAGAGTGAGTAACGCATTAGCATGTAGATTTTACATGATTTATTTGTTTGCAAGTAAATACTATATTGGTAGCACTTGCTTGTTGAATATTGTAAAATTCTCATCTTTCTTTAATTATTATATTTATTTTGAAAGTAGATTATTATTGATAAGTGAAATTACATTCTTTTATCATTGAGATAACTAAAAAAAATAAATGATCGATAAATTATGTTTTTTCTAAAATTAAGAGGTAGAAAAAGTATTAAACAAAAAATAATAATAATTGTTTGGATATTATAGATTAACCTGTTAAATTTACAACTCGACTCATGAATTTATTTGGGTTCAATAATTTTTTTTTATCAATTGTTTTAGCCCAAATATAAAATTAAAAAAAATAAGCCCTAACATGGGAGCCTGTCTTTAATTTTTAAATTTTTTTTAAAGGGGTCATTTGTCCTATTTTTTTAAAAAAAACAACAATCGACTCGATGTCTACTTTCTCTATATTCCAGTAATTAGAGGTTGCTGGAAAATTAGAGTATTGGTTTTTTTTTTTAAAAACTCATTTTAATTTATTTTTGACTCAAAATTCTTAGAAAATACCCTAAATATTTTTATAAACCTATTAATAACCTAAGAAACCTAGAAAACAACTTAAAAAATTGAAATCAGTCTAAGTCCAAAAACATTCCCACGAATCAAGTCTGTTTTCTTGGGCAAGAAAAAAAGAAGAAATAATTAGGTGAAACTACAGTAATTAAATGAAACCAATTAATATCGATTTCAACTATTCAATTTTGAATAGTAAAAATACTAGTGGATCAGCATCTTTTAATACACACGTACGTACATGAAGTTCTCATGAGTGTTAGGTGCATGAATATTAATCCAGCCACACGTGCAATGCATCTAACTACGTACTATCCAATAATATATATTTTGATCTTTCTCTCTATATAATATATAATTATATATAGATGAATCCCTTTAATTATGTTTTATGACAAAAAAAAAAAAATACAATTACCAAAATATCATACACACCACCGTGAAAAAGTGTGGTATATGTTATAAAAAATTTCGTTCAGAGGCCTATTTAGATCGGTTGCTACGTTTAATCAAAACTAAGTATTTTATATTAATGCAAGTATATTAAAAATAATTTTTTATAAATGTTGATTCTAAAATCCAAAATTAAAGAAAAAATATTTTTTTTATTTAATTCTTTTTATCTAACCAAAACTAAAAATATATATCTCCACTTAATATTTCTCTTTTCTAATTTTTAAAATAAACACTAAAAATAACTGATATAATATTATTAGTTATTCTTTAAGTACTATAAAATTTCTCTCATAATATATATATATATATATATATATATATATATATATATATATATATATATAAATAAGAAAGATACATTCCTAATTCAAGATAAAATTATATGAAGATTATAGTTAGAAATTGTTTTCTAACCAATATTAAAAAAAATTGCTTTATAATCACCACAATAACCTTTAATTACCATTTCATTAAAAATAAAAAAATAACTAATAAAAAATTTTAAACTAGGAATTTATAACGATTGATTGATGGAAATTAAAGGGCATGCATGGTATATATAAGAAAAAATAAATTTAAACAACTATTTTTAGGCCATTCTTTGAGGAGCACTAATAATTAGAGTGCATGCGATTGTTTTGCAAACTTAGGAAATATTTATTTGTTTTTAATTAGAAAATTATTATATAAAAATCAAGTTGTTTTTCATTATTTGATTAAGCAAAAAAAAAAAAGAATCTATTTTAGGAAAATAATTATCATTAATATTTCTTATTAATTAAAAAAACTAATTAAATCACTGGAAAGCAAAGCTCAGCGGAAAACTGCGAATCAGCAAAGGTCTGGCCATAACCGACGGAGGAGGAGCTGGAGCTGTCAGTGGTGGAAGAATGACCGGTAGTGGTTTTCGTGGTGATATTAATACTATCAATATCACTGAAAATTAAAATCATCTGTGCCAGCTAGGAAAATCCAAGAGAGGTCGTCTGCCGTGAAATATATGCTGGCGCGCTGGAGCTTTTCTTCTTCGAAAAGAACCTCTTTTTATGAATATATAATCTAGTACTGTGCAAACAGCACTTCGTTTCTTCTTATAAGTTAATTATTAAAATACTTTTAAATGAGAAAAAAATAAATTTATATTTTTAAGTGCTTTTTATGATATTAATATACTGATGTTAAAACTAAATAAATAAAATCAAAAAAATATTATTTTAATATATTTTTAATTAAAAGAATATATTTTTAAAAAATATCAAACACACGAGACTTTTTTTATAACTAATTAACTCCGAAATACTCCGCAGCTCGAATAACATTGGCAAGCAACCCAAATTAAACCCTAGATAGTTTCCTTAAACATAGATTTTATTTAATCGAAAATATTAGTTTTCAAATTAAACTTCGTATCTTAAAACGAGTGATTGAATGAGATTTTTCAGTTGGGAAATCCAAAAAGAAAATAAGATAATTAAGATTAGCATTCGTATTCCTATAATTGCCATTTATTTACAATTAAACTAATTAAGAAAATAAATCAATCCTATTTTACTAATTATCTTAATTAACCACCTTAATTATTTGATGTCATTTAATCTTCACACAACAGTACCTTTACTCAAATTCAAAGTTTAATAATGAATCCCTCTCCTTTAAGAAAAAGAAACCTAAAAAATAAAAAATCGTAACCGACCATAAAAAATAAGAAAAAAAAATCAGGTGGCCGGAGTAAATCCATAACACAAGAACAACAACAACATATATAAATACAACCTACGTAAAATAACGTTAGATAAAAAAAAAAAAACATAGCACCAGTTTGAGCGGCGATCCGTTAGCCTCGCCTTTCTCTCAATCTCACGAGAAAGAGAAATCTTAGAAGTCAACAACCTCGTCATTAATGCACGATCCTCTTCCCTTTCTTTTCACTCCTCGTCGTCACCTCCACCACCATGTGAATATCTAGCGATATCTCTGCTTCTTAGAAACGTTATTATTGTCATGGATCTTCTTCTTCAAATTACGAGCTTATTTAACGTGTGAAAGAGCTTATTCGGTGTGATTTTTTGTAGAGTGAAAAAGAAAATAATAAAGGGTTTTGTAAGACAATGGAGAAGAAGAAGTATCCCATTGGATCCGAGAATTATCTTGTTTACGAAGAGGTTGGTCAAGGTGTCAGTGCTTCTGTTCATCGTGCCTTGTGTGTTCCTTTTGATGAGATTGTCGCCATCAAGATTCTTGACTTTGAACGCGATAACGCTGATCTGGTAAAGATTTTCTTTCTTTCTTTCTTTTGTTCTTGAATATTGTTTTCTCGTGATCATATTGTATTTTTTTTGTTAGTTGTAATTGATTAAGATTGGATTTTTATATTCAAATTTCGTTGTCAATATCATAGCTAGACTGAAACCTTGTGTGTGCGCGACTCTTGTTCTGCAGATACCTATAAGCTTGCAAATATTAAAAATAAAAAAATTGTGGGCTATCGCATTATGGGATCATTAGAACAAGGAATAAAATTTAATTTTTTCATGTTGGATTTTAATCGCAAAGTATGATTTTGTAGATTTTTTTTTTTAAAAAAAGTATGATTCTATTTTTGTTTTGAAGTTTAATACTTGCAACAAGGTAATAGTGTGTTTTAGATCATTTTTCCTTGTGTTTTTTAATGTTAATTTTGGTTTATATGCACTGCTGTTCTGACAGGGTAATATTTCACGGGAAGTGCAAACAATGATCTTGGTGGACCATCCTAATGTTCTGAAATCACACTGCTCCTTTGTCAGTGATCATAATTTGTGGGTTGTTATGCCATTTATGGCTGGGGGTTCTTGTCTTCACATATTGAAGGCTGCTTATCCTGATGGTTTTGAGGAGTTGGTGATAGCAACAATACTACGTGAGGTATTGAAGGGAATAGAGTATCTTCATCAACAGGGCCACATACATCGCGATGTTAAAGTAGGTAATCCTGTCTTTAGACTTCTTAGTCCTTCTGATCGAACTTTCATTAGCTCTAAACGATCTTTATCGCCTAATTATATATCTAATCACCTCAAGAAATGGGACTTATTTGTATGTGTTATTGTTTCAATTTCTAATGTTTATAGAATCTGTGTTATCTTGGCACTATCTTACATGCTTGTATGCTTTGTTATTTTATGCTGTACCAAATAATCATTCAACTCCCTAGTTAGAACCTGTTTTAGTTTCTGGAATTAATGTTAGTTTCTTACACAGCTATAAGTCATTTATTTTAGTTCTCTGATTGTGATTATGTTATGTTTTTTGAAGGCTGGTAATATTCTCGTTGATGGACGTGGCGCAGTCAAGTTGGGAGATTTTGGTGTTTCTGCTTGCCTTTTTGATTCAGGAGACAGGCAAAGGATGAGGAATACATTTGTTGGGACGCCTTGCTGGTATGATTTTAAGAATTCTAATATATATTTTAAATTCTTGATTTTGTTTTCGACCCCCTTATTGTATGTTACAGTAAATAAAAGCTAGCCTTAATATTCATATAATTATCAAGGCTTAAAGTATGTTTAATGGAGTCTACTGTAGAAATATTTCACTATGTCAGGAACCTTTTTAAATGATATCGAGAAATTTCATAGAATTCAAACTGTTGGACGAAATGATAAAGGAATACTCCAAAACATATCTACAAAAGTTTTGTATTGGATTGATCACGATTCACAATGAAGATCATACCTATACGATTTTGACAAATACAATCCATTTTGTTATCTTAGAAAAATATTTATGTATTTATTAGAGGGCCTATCTTGAAATGAATAAAATGAAGTCTTCAAGTGACAGATAATTGCAAGGAGATAAGAAACAATGGTGTGAATACGGCAATAGTACTTGTGCCTTATACCCCTGTCTTTTGTTTTTCAGGATGGCACCTGAGGTCATGGAGCAGCTTCATGGATATGATTTCAAGTAAGTCCACTCTCTTTTCAAGAGTTTCTCCTCCTCATAAGGTTTCGATATCATGGAATTGATGTTTTGCTGAAAATTTTCCCACAGGGCTGACATCTGGTCCTTCGGGATAACTGCTTTGGAGCTTGCGCATGGGCATGCTCCTTTCTCAAAATATCCTCCAATGAAGGTGCCTAGACTGTACTAAAATTATAAGTAACATATTTTGTAAAACACCATGAATTTTATCTCAGTCTGAATTAAATTTTCTCTTGTAAAGGTGCTGCTTATGACCTTGCAAAATGCACCCCCAGGCCTGGATTTAGAAAGGGATAAGAAGTTCTCTAAGGTATGCTTTTAACAAACTAACTAGCAGAGTTTCATACTAAAAAAGAAATGAAAACTAGCAGAGTAATACCGTTTGGTTCAAGCTAGTTGCCTGATATGTCTTTTGTTCAATCTCCCCAGTCTTTTAAGCAGATGATTGCTAGTTGTTTGGTAAAAGATCCTTTGAAACGACCTTCTGCAAATAAGTTGTTAAAGCATTCCTTTTTCAAGCAAGCAAGGTCGAATGACTATATCGTACGGATATTAATGGATGGATTGCCCGATCTTGGTGATCGTATCAAGGCTTTGAAGGTTAGTGAGTTAAGTTTTAAGGACATTACTGCAACAATAAACAGCCTCATTTTCTATTCTGACTTGCATTGTGAACTTAAAAATTGCCTTAATTTGAAATGCAGAGAAAGGAAGAAGACATGCTTGCTCAAAAGAAGATGCCCGATGGGGAAATGGAGGAACTATCACAGGTTTGAATGTTTTGTTGTCTAAAGCAGATGTTAATTTGATTTCTAGTAAAACTACAATATTTTTCTATCTGATTTTTTCCCCTTCTAAATTGTATGTTGATTTATTATGCTTCTTTGAAATTGTAGCAGTGTATTTCTTACATTTCAAGTGTAGATTTCCTTTTGCATATTTTTCCAATATTCAAATGCATTTTTGTGTTCCATTATCAATCATCACAATTTTCTAATAACATAAACTGAAAGGATGGCTATCCTATAAAGTAACGGAGTTTTCCAAGTTCTCGACCATCTTGAGTACTCTTAGAGTTTTCTTCAGCTTTTCAAGTTTAAGATTTGTTAAGTTAGTTTTTATTTATTTATCAAATAACATGATATTGGGTGTGGCTGTTGATTTCTGTCATGTATTTAGATTTCGCATGCCTATTAATTACTATTTGTTTACAGTATCAGTTTTGTGGTGTTAAGTTGTAGTCTGTCATTAGTGTTATGGCTGCAAGCTGATCTTAACAAGTCTATTATAGTTTTGTTCATGGATAGTATAATCTACATCCAAGGATGTATTTGTTTCACTTATATACTGCTCTTTTATTTGCAGATATCTCATTATGCTTTAGTAATATCTTGCTTGTAATCCTATGTAGAATGAATACAAACGGGGAATTAGCGGTTGGAACTTCAACCTTGAAGATGTGAAGGCTCAGGCTTCCTTGGTACCGCAATGGCTGATTCCGTCTCAGTTAAAATCAACTTGGTAGCAGTGGTTAGGATTCCCTGTCTCACGCCCTCTTTTTTTTTTTTTTTCCGGCTTCAGATACCAGATGCTGAGGACCATACGACTGATAGTAATCCGGGAGGAAGCTCGAATTCTTTGTCTACACTTGATGCAGTTGAAAAGCAATCAGAACCTCGGAATTCTTCCCTAGGACAAGTCACAGAAATGATGGTATTTTGATATCTGGTTCTTGCACAGCTTGTAGAGAGATAGGTGCTTCAATTTTCATCTTCTCATTTACTTAGTTTCTTTGGTTTTAATGCTCATATATATATTTGACAGGAGGATAAAGACATGCAAAATCGAGCTGCACCGCTTCCATCAGTCAACTCTGCAATAAATATCACGAAGTGTGTCCCTAACCTATGCTTTTTTCTTTATTTATTTGTTTAGCCACTTATAAGAAGTAATCAGTGAGCAGCAGTGCTTCTGCATGGAAAAGCTAATGCTTAGCATTGTCTTTAAATAAAACTCAACCCAATACCAAAGTGCTTGTGTTTATATTTCTCTGTGAATGCTGTAAAATTTATATCTTTAATTGTCAGAGAATTCGTTAGCTATACATTGACTGAACTCCAATAAGAATCTTATGATTTGTTTTCAGAGTTAGAAGTGTAAAATCCGATGATGACTCAATCAATGCAAGTCCATGCCATGAAAGGCATGTTTCACAAAATTCTTCACCTCTTTCAGATCGTGTTGAAGGAAATGCAACTGAAAGGCCAGCTTCTGATATCAACGGAAAACCTAGGTTTGACAGCTGATCCTGTGTATTAATTCGAACTTGGAATGGTTTTATTCTTAGAACATATAAACTGTCTACCATCCTAATAGTTTTACTGTCTTGTTTCATTTTATCATTGAGTGTATTCTACATTCTTGGCATCCCATATACTCTAATATGTGACTGAATATTCTTTTTCTCATATGAAAATTTATTTTAACATCCTTTGGCATGTTCTTACCAAGATTTTCGGAATCCATACAGTGACAAGTTGCAAAATCAACAACCAAATAATTCAAATATCAACGGAGCAATAATTAATCAAGATGGAGATGATGTACCTTCTGAAAATCCTTCAAAGCCATTTAAGTCATCAGGCAAGTGCTTAAATTCTTGTCATTGTTGTAGCATTTCTTTTTCATGTGCAAAGAATTCCCAGTTTCTCATTGATTGGTACATGATGGCTTTGCTGTCTTATATTTTCTTCTTTCTTCTTGCATTTTCTTCTAATAGGGAAACAAGTTCCCAATTTTGCATTAATTACTGTATCATACCTTCTCTCTCTCTCTCTCTCTTCTGAGGAGATTTCAATTACCCGCATATTCAAAGAGCCGTTTGCAGGGGCAAGCAGTGAGGAACTAGATGAAAAGGCAAAGCCTCCAGTTGTTCAGCAAAGAGGACGATTCAAAGTTACTTCAGAGAATGTTGATATAGAAAAGGTGACTAAATTTCAGTATTGATGTCCCTTCTTTTATTCAGATGGGATATAACTCGACTTTCCTTTTCAGGCGGTCTCACCTCTGGTTCTGCAGAAGAGTCACAGCATGCAGGTTCGTAATTTTGAGGTCAGCACATTTGTGCCATTGTACATCTTATTATCCTTTGATCTTTTCTAGTTTACGTTTTATTGTTTTCCTACAATTTGTTTTTTTAAAATAGCATGTGAATAAGCTAAAAATCAATGGAGATAAATTAACTTCTACGAAGATTGATTATATGGTAAACTTAGTAGAAAGGTGATAAGTAGAACCATAACTCCCAAAGGCCGCTTTAAACTAACTCTCAAAAATTTAAGAAACGGTAAATCAATTCTACAGAATCTCAAGCAAAATGTTAGAGAATAGCTTTTATATATGATCTTTTGACATGGTATTCTCTGAGACTAGACACCACCTTTTTATTCATACTCAGAAGTCGAAACCTAAGTCAAAACCATTTAGGTTTTCTACTTCTACATTTACTTACAAAATAGTCAGACATGTCATTGCGTATTTATGATTTTTTGAAGAGTTTTGGAAGTCAGGTATGTGAAATATGTGTTGTGAACAACTGATACAACGTAGTATTCCTTCAACAGGGCTTGTTCGATAACAATTGTAGGAGCAGAATGTTGCACACTTCTAATGTTTTTTCAGTTTATTACTGGGATAGAGCAAAGCCATGGCCTAAAACAATTCTCAGGTCTAAAGTTAGATGGTCTTGACTAAAGATGTAGAACAATCTATTCATTCAGATGAAATAAAATCCCAATTTGATTAGATATCACCTAAATTTTTAGCTTCTCAACAGGTAATAGTTAGCATTTAGTGGTCCTTTTTCATTTTTTCTTCACAGTTTTTGGGATGAACTAGTTAACTGTCCTTCAGACTTTTTTTGCAGTACGAAGTGTTTATTCATCACATATCAAAATATTATATTATAGTTGAGATTTAATGTCACGATTTTAATTTTCTTTTTCAATATTTAACATTAAAGCACATATGTGATTTTTTTTTTTAATATAATTATGATTGTGTTGGATTTTTCAATATTTAGTAAACTTATGGAGTGATACGTAAATTCTTATGAAAAAATAAGAACAATCCATAACTTTAATAGTGATTCCTTCAGGTACTCATAGAAAAGGCCACAAACAGAGGCTTTGAAGGGCACTGGACTTAGTGCACTCTTACTAAGCTAGTTGCAAAGAAATTTAGTTCCTTTCAGGTTTTTTTTTTTGTCTGGTTAGGCCGAGAGGGAACAAAGTTTCTTTCTAACTTTTTGATAATTAGTACTCGTTTTCCCATCAATTTTGAGTTTTATGTGTCAAAATCTTCTTTTATACATTGTCTAGTCTTCCAGCTATTGACTGTCAGCTTTTTCTGAAGATTGATTCCCTATATATTGAAATGCTGAACTGGAGCCTTTTATATCACGGTTAATTTACGAGGAAAATTCTCCCCAGAGGGCGGTTTTTGGCCAGTTAGTGCATATGGAATCTCTGAATAGAATATAGTTCCTGTTACTCAGGTTTCTTATGATCGAAGCTGTATAGTACCTTCCCATTCTCATGAAAATGTTATGGGTTATGTAGGTGCTCACCCAACATCCAGGAACGCCTTCGCCATCACCATCAGAAACCATACCATCAACTGTTTTGGATCATTCTGTGTTTCCACTATTGCTTTCTGTTCTACAGACAAATATTACTCAAAGGGTATGTATTATAGAGTATAGTTTCATATTTTTCCATCGTATGTAATCAAAATTTCTGCATTTGTTGACTCTTTTCCCTTCTCGACAGGATGGTATTCTGCATCTAATGAGGCAACTTTATGGAGGTGACACTGCAGGTGCAGCAATTACTTGCCTTTGGAATAAGCTATTTTTCTTTAATCTGTACGGTTATCTTACTTGAATGTTTTTGTTTTCTTAGGCAACCGCACAACTGATGGGGGATGGGCAACTGCGCAAGGTGGATCTACAGAGAAATCTTTGGTGTGTAACTCTAGTGTTGATTACTTTCAAAGGCCAGGGATGTTTTCAGTTACATTAATTTTCTGAACTAGATTGTATTTTATTCCTGAAGCTAAGGAATTTTTGTGCGGAATTTGCAGATAGAAGCAGCTCATGATAGGGAGAAGGAATTGCTTCATGAAATAACCGAGTTGCAATGGAGGTAATTGTAATGCCATGCAGATGAATTTACATCATGTAGTTTATCTTCACATTTGTATAAAAAATAACATCAAGTATTCGTTAAAATCTTCTTCCTGTAAATATAGGCTTATACGAACACAAGAAGAGCTCCAAAAGTATAAAACAGAAAATGCTCAGGTTGGCATTTGATATCCCTTGACCACCCTTAGTTGGCCTTTTTGGTCATGGAATAGGCTAACAAAAGGATTTCAGGTATGATTTCTTCATCCAAATGGGAGCTTGACGGATGCAGAACAAATTCGAAAAACCTTACTGGCTACACCGGCGAAGCTCACAGAGGAGACAGTCCCTAGATTGATCATATTTTGACACAGAAGAGAACTAATTGTTGGTAGCTCGTTATTATTTTTGGATTACAGATTTGTTTCAGCATGTAATATTTTACCCCACATGTGCAGATTCACCATTGATGGAATCTCAAATGTAAACAAGAAAAGGTTTCTATTTATAATCAACTTGCTAGTGTAAATACTCCTTTTACAGCTTAGTAGTTGGTGCTGTACATTCACCTATGTGACCGCACGTATTTCTTTGCCAAATCTGAATTGAGCTTTCCAATTTTGGATAGTATGATTTCAATGTACGCAAATTTTTTGCATTTTTGTGTTATAGTTCTGCTTGCTTTGAACTTTTGAAGAGAAATCGACAGAATTAAGAGCTTCTCAAGTGCTTTTGTATTGTGCTCGTATGAACCTTTCTTTGACACCCTTTCCAAAATCTTAAA
>Ga0325411_1007624_pt1 | contig 11785 bp, 8 predicted proteins | sample PopdelMetagenome_13_FD_206181 | JGI IMG/M metagenome (GOLD analysis project Ga0325411, IMG submission 206181) | Populus deltoides microbial communities from Bellville, Georgia, United States - Xylem-PdIQD-R4 | ecosystem: Host-associated > Plants > Phyllosphere > Stem > Wood/Secondary xylem...
AGCATCTTCGAACCACCCATCTCTTGCTGCTAACGAAGGTAACGCATATAGTGGTTGCTGCCACTTTGCATGTCATTATTGTATTAGTGAAAATGAAAAGAAAAGGAAAGGAAGACAGAACAAGAGAGAAAACGAAAAATAATTTGTGACTTGAATTGTACTATATGCCTATGCCAATCATTTGCTATTGTTTTTATGATGAGAGTTTCTTTCTTTGTTAGTTTCTTGAACAAGAATCTTGATTGTAAAAGAAGATGTCAAGTACTTTGGTTGTCTGCAACTTTTTCTTTCTTTGTTTCTTTCTCTGCATGTACATGTCAGACTATTAAAGCCATAGTTATGTTTGTGTTAAAGCTGATGATGAGAGAATCAAGTGAGAATTCATTTAGATAATGAATTCAGTTTTGTGGTTAGAATATAAGCACGAGTATGGTTACTAGTCATGTTTCAATATCATAAGTATATTGATTTGTGTTTCAGAGGAGGAGCAGAAGGATGTTAGTTATTAAACTTATTTTATGATTAAGTATATTGAAGTTAGTGCTATAATAAATAATCATAAAAATTAGAAATATTATAAATCTAGTGTAAGTATTGAAGAGTCTAATACTAATCAAGTACTTTGAAAATTGTAAAAGACATTCTATAATGTGTAACTATATTGTATGGATTCTGATAATGAAAGGTGTGAAAATACCATTATTTAGTATATTGTATTCTATTAAATTGAGTGAGTAACCCCTCATCTGTCATTCTGTTATTGTTCTTCCAACAAATTTGATATTAAAGCTTGAGAGTATATATGGTTTCTAGTAATAACAATGCTCAGTTTCATGTTCCCTGTCTTCCAAAACAAAATTATGATCTATGGTGTATTCAATACACTGAACCAAAATCAACAAGAAAAGAGGCAATAATAAGCAATGCAGAAAGATAAAATTTGAGAGAATCAAGGAAGAAAGATAATAAGGCTTTATTCATGATTTATCAAGGACTTGATGAAATAACTCTTGAGATGGTGACACCAGCAAAGACGTTAAAGGAAGCATGAGAAATTCTTAACAAGACTTATAGTGGAGTTGAAATTTGAAAAGACAAAAAGGATACGGTTGCAAGCATTGAGAGGAGATTTTGAGAAGTTGAATAAAGAAAGTAATGAGATAATTTTAGATTACTTTACAAATATAATCTCTTTAGTGCACCAGATGAGAAGGAATGGTGAATATATTGATGATGTTCGTGTGATGGAGAAAATTCCAAAGTCTCTGGATTCAAAGTTTGATCATGTGGTTGTAGAAATTGAAGAATTAAAGGATTTAGAAGATCTGACAATAAAAGAATTAATGGGATCTCTGTAAGCTCATGAGCAAAAAATTGATAAAAGAGAAAAAGAAAGATTTCTTGAATAAGCATTGCAATCAAGTTAACTGTGAAGAATGTTAGTGAATCTAGCAGAGGAGCATTTCAAAGAGAAAGGTTCTTTCATAGAAGAGGAAGAGGAGGAAGATCATTCAAAAATCAAGAATCTCATGGCGCAAGAAATCAAAATTTTAATTTCAAAGGCCGTGGTAGAAGCAGGGGAAGAGGTCGTGGAGGATATTCAAATTGGAGGAATAATAATGCAAATATACAATGTTATAATTGTAAAGAGTTTGGTCATTTTGCTTTAGATTATTCACAATACAAATTTGAAGACAAGAATGTTAACTTTGCTGAGAAAGAAACTAATTCTAAAGAACATGTGTTATTGTTGGCCTATGGAAACTTTGATGGCAACAACTCCAGCACCTGCTATCTGGATACATGAGCATCAAATCATATGTGTGGTATGAACTTTGATGGCAGCAACTCCAAACTTACATACAAACTTTTACCATTTAAACAAACCAAAGTTTTATGCAGCTTTTGATATCATAATTGAAGTTCATAATATAAATCAACAACTTAATACAAGAGTTAGTACAACTATTGTAATTGTATAACACTAACTAGACATAATGGAACAATATTCATTACAATAAAAGAGCAGGTTCTGAAGTCCAAAAAAAGAGACTTACTGGCAAAACCATACACTTGAAAATGATAAATAACGAGAGGGTGAGTTCAATAACTCAATGAGTAGATAACGTTCAATATATACATCCGAGGTAATAAGGCAAAGAGAAACATATAGAAATTTGACTTTGGCCTTTTATAAGAAAGTTTCACAAATAAACTATAACAAGAAATATCATAAGGTAAGGTTCATTAGAAAATCAAAATGCAATGAGCATGTGGCTTTAGACCATGTGATAATCAGTCCACATAGGTTGGTGACTCCTCGGACCAATTAGGGTTCAGATACAATGTGCAAAAAGACTAACACTACCCTGTTAGCATGGGTATTCTGACTGTCATATCGAAGGTCATATCATAATCAAACAAACAGAATCATATATCAAGGTTCAACTTATGACATTAATTAAATAAGGAGTTACCAATTCAGAAGTGTATAATGACTCATATCAAATATTCAATTTCAATAAGTGATCATGTTTAATAATAAATAAGGAATACATAACAATATAAGGATTACCAAGAAGTATGATCAATTTCATATTAACAATTTAAGTATTTATATTAATCCTTTAAGATATGAGAAATTATCCACTCACCTGACTCAAAAGTGGAAAGAACACAAAATAGATATCCAAGAAAATCTTATCGATGTCATGTGGATAAAATATTAGGATTATTTGAATATCAAATTAAACATACTAAAAAATGACTCCAAAAGAATGTTCAATCTATTTAATAGACTTAACTTAAGTCTAACTCATAAACCTATATGTTTAGAAACCAAACTGGTCTTTTTTTCCCCCCAAAAACCCTAAAATCAAACGGTTTCTCGACATCTAATTTCAAACGAAAACAAATTATAAAACTTAATAATAATTCACCAATAAATCTCAATTATTCATTAAAACCAATCTGAAAAACTAAAATTATAGCTAGGGACTAATCTAGATTTTTCTCAGAATTTAAGGGGTTAAATTGCAATTTTGTCAAATTAGAGAACCAAACTGAAAATGTTATAAATTCATAACTATACTAAAATTATACCCATAATCCATCCTCAATTATTTCCAGAATCTCGAATTATGCTCTAAGGACCAAAATGTAATGTTTCCAAAGTTCAAGGACTAAATTATAAATTTTTAATATTGAGGGACCAAAATAAAATCTCGTCATCTTCAAACTGAAGATCTTACTGTCCAGATTTTTAGAAAGGGTTTTTTTTTTTCATAATTTATCAATATTCTTACATCCAATACATCAATTAAACCAGTTAATCTCAAAATCATTATCCATAATAAAATCATCTAAAATTCCAACCAATTAAACCATTATCCATAACAATTAACCCATAATATTCCAATCAACTCATCAATTAAACCTAAAACAAAATCTTCAAAACTCTAATATTCAACAAATTCAAAATCTTAACTAATAACAACCCTTATACACATTATAGTATAAATCTTATATTTTAAACTTATTTTCTCCAAATCTCTTCTCTTTCCTTTATCTTTTCCTTTTTTCTCTTCTTCTTTCTTCTTTGACTTACAGTCTTTTCTCTTCTGTTTTCTTTTTTTTTTCTCATCTTATTTATATTTACCAAGTCTTTGTTCAATTACTAAAATGTCCTTTATTTATGTATACCTAAAACTTACTCTTATAAGGGTATTGTTGTTATTTTCTATCAAATCTTTCTTTCTTTATTTCAAAATATTACAAGGATTTTGCTGGAAGAATTCTAAAAAAATTTGGAATGTTTGGCTGTAAAATTATTGATATGTCTTTTGTCACGACCCGATTCCCGAATCCTTGACCGGCATATAGGCAAGGTTCCCCTTCAAGGTTCCATACCTAGACGAACCCAAACTTACATACAAATTTATCCTTCAAATAACTCAATCAGAGTTCAACGCAGCAGTAATAACAAAGCTAATTTCATAATATAACTTAATTGTCTTAATACGAGAGTTAATACAATTTTATAGTTGTGGAGCACTAACTAGATATAAAGAAAAAGTACAAATTACAACCAAAATAGCAGGTTCTGAAAGTCCAATAAAATAACCTGCTAACAAGCTAAAAGCTTGAAAAGATAAATAATAAGAGGGTGAGTTCAAGAACTCAGTGAATAGATAACGTTCAATATATACACACACACACACACGAGGTAATATAACAAGGATGGATATATATACACAATTATGGCTCTAGGTTCTTATAGGAAGGTTTCTCAAATAGGCCATAACAAGAATATCATAAGATAAAGTTCGTTAGAAAATCAAAATGCAATGAGTATGAGGCTCCGTACTATGAGATGATCAGTCCACACCCTCTTAGCACATGTATTCTGACTGGCATACCATAGGTTCATAATCATAATCAAACAAACATATTCATATCTCAAAACTCAACCCATGACATCAATCAAATGAGGAGCTATCAATTCAGAAGTCAATTCAAAATATATATTGGTTTATATCAAGAATTCAGATTCAACAATTGATCATGCTTTATCGTAATAAGGATAATAATTAACACACACACACACACACACACACACACACACACACACACATATATATATATATATATATATATTATCAAGAAGCATGATTCAATTCTTATTAACAACTCAAATATCTATAATATTTCTCATGCACATGGAAAATTATCCACTCACCTAACTCGAAAGCAAACAAAACTCAAAAGCAGATACTGAAGGAAATCCTACTAATGTCCCGCTGGTAGAATATCAGGATTATCTGAATACAAATGAGACATATTCAAAAACGACTCAAAAGAACATACAACCTATTTAATACACTTTACTAAGGGTTTATTCTATAACTCTATATGTTTTTAAACTAAACTAGTAATTTTTCCTAAAAACCAAAAAATTAAATGGTTTTTTCGAAATCTAATCCATAATAAAACAAATAATGAGACTTGATAATAATTCACTAAATAACCATCAAGTATTCATCAAACCAATCTGAGAAAAAAACTAATATTACAGCTAGGGACCAATCTAGAATTTATCATATTTTAAAGGTCAAATTGTAACTTTGTCAAATTGGAGGACCAAACTAAAAATATCATAAATTCATTAATATAGTGGAATTATATCCATAATTCATCCTCAATTCTGTTCAGAATCTCAAATTATGCTCCAGGGATCATTCTGGAATTTTTCCAAATTTTTAGGATCAAATTGTAATTTTTATCAAATGGAAGGACCAAATTGAAAGTGTTATAAATTCATAACTATACTGGAATTCTACCCATAATTCATCTTTAATTCTATCCAGAATCTTGGATTATGTTCCAGGGACCAATATGTAATTTTCTGAAGTTTGGGGACTAAATTGTAATTTTCACAAATTGAGGGACTAAACTTAATTAAATTATCATCTTCAACCTCAAGCCCAGAAGTTCCATAGATTACCTACTGTTATCTCCTGATTTCTAACAAAAATTCACCATTTAAACAAAATCATAACTCAAAATCATCATCTTTACCTACAATCTTCCATAATCAACTAAATAACTAATTATCCATAACAATCAAATCAATTCATCGATCAACCCAAAACACAATCTTCAAAACCCTAACATTCAACAAAACATAAATTTAAAGCTAAAAGAACACACTTTATACATTTAAAAACCTAAATATTATATTTTAATCTTATTTCTCCAACTCTCTTCTCCTTCCTTTATCTTTCTCTCTTTTCTCTTTTTCTTTCCCTCTCACGGTTTTCTCTCTAAGAACACAACTTTTTTTTTTCTATTTATATTTATCAACTCTTTGTTCAATTACTACAATGCCCTTTATTCATTTATACCCGCTTTTAAGCCTTAAAGGACTTTGTTGCTTTTTCCTACTCATTTATTTCAAAACATCACAATTTAGTGGTGAATGAAAAGTGAATGAAAGATAGAGGAAAGAAGGTGGATATTACTTCTTATAGAAGTTTAGTTGTGAATGTATATATTGTACTTGACAGTTATAAGGCCTAATGTAATGTTTGCAGCAAGTTTGCTTTCTAGGTTCATGAATTCTCCAAGTCACTTTCATCCTAGAGCTACTAAAAAGGTGTTAGATACACTATAGAGTATGTAATTAGATTTGATAGAATTTCTCAGTTGAAAATGATTGGACTTGGTGATAGTGATTGGGATGGATATGTTGATGATATAAGAAGTACTTCAGGCTATGTTTTTTTGTCTTAGTTCAGGTGTGTTTGCTTGGTGTTTGAAAAAACAACATTTAATGCTCAATTATCTGGTGAAGTTGAATATGTTGTAGTTAGTTTAGTTGCTCAACAAGCTATTTGGATGAGAAGAAATATAAAAGATATAGTTGAAAAGCAAGAAGAGCCAACAACATTAACAATGTGAAAATAAATCAGCTACAACAATGGTAAGGAATTCAGTTTTTCACAGTAGAGGCAAACACATTGCACTTGAACATCATTTCATTCATAAAGCAAATTAAGGAAGAGTGGTCAATATAGATTTCTGCAAATCAGAAGAGTAGGTGGCTGATATCTTTACAAAAACATTGTCAAAGGATAAATTTCAAAAGCTGAAAAATATACTAGCAGTTCAAGTTTAGCATATTAAGGTGGAGAATATTGAAGTTAATATGCTGTTACTAGTAAGTTACTGTGACAACTATTTAACTTTTACTTTAGTTCGTTAATTTATGTTAGAAAGAAAGTAATTATAGTTAGATTAAAAGGTGAAAGAAAGTAATTATAATTAGATTAAAAAGTGATTAAGATGAAAAGTGTAAGGCTAAGATATGTTGGTTTTTTGTATATATATCTGAAAGTTCTGGAGATGTACGAGAGAAAAAAGAAAGAAAAGTGTGATAAGTTTTTACGGTGTATATCTCCTCTTGTTCGTGCTATTCAGCAGAAAATTACAGACTTGTTTTCTCCCTTAGAACCTGCATTTTGATGTTGTTTTAACCACACACAAGCTAATACCACATCTCACTCTGGTGCTTGAGAAGGCTCAAATTCTGGAGTTGCTCAAAGAGAAACCACACGGCCTGCAGCCCATTTGCCCTTCTATGTGCTCCAAAAGGGCCCTATCGACAATGAAAAACTCAAAATCCACACCGTATCACTATACCAATTTTCTTGTAAAGTTTTTTGAAAAACAAAAGTAAACCCTCTCGGGAAGTTGAGAAGGGAGAAGAAATCCATAAATCGCACTTGCTTTTCACATTTCCTTTTCTTTTTCCTTTTTCTAGTCACGAAGTACTTTGCTGCTTCAGGGTTCAAGAAACTAACAGAAATAACAGAAAAGATGCCCCTGCAGGCTATGAAACCCTCCACTACAGCCTCCCCAATCATCCCTCTGGAAAAGATCCAACCAGCTTTACCACCTCCAAATGATGATGGAGCTGCACCTCAGAATCTTCCTTCTAATGAAGGTACACATAGTTGCTGCGGGTTTGCATGCCATTATGGTATAGTGAAAATGAAAAGAAAAGGAAAGAAAGATAGAGTGAAAAGAAACACAATTTGGGAATTGTGACTTGAATTGTATTATATTCCAATGATTTGCTATTGTTCCTGTTATTGCTTTTATGATCAGAGTTTCTTCTTTCTTTTGGTTATCTTGGTATAGTTTCTTGAGCAAGAATCTTGAATCTTGATTGTGAGAGCCTTGTTTTCCAATTTCAGTTTTGTGGTTAGAATAGGAACATGCATAAGTTTAGTGTTTATGCTTTGGCATCAATACCATGTTGTGTTTGGGTTATTGTAAATTTGTCTCAAATTGGGGCTTATCACATTTATAACAAAGGAGCTGAATGGTGGTGCAATTGTAGGAACGGGAAGTATAGACTTTGAAGAAGAAGGTGGTCAAGGGAGATTTCATGGAAATGTTGCTTAGGGAATGGAAAAAGAATACATGGCGGAAGTTGAGAGGGAGAAGATGGAAAGACACTAAGTGGAAGAAGTGAGAAATGAAGTTGAGGAGCGTCAAGACGTGCGATTTAAGGTCTTTGTTGGAGGGTTAGATAATTATGCTACAGAGGAGGATCTCGGAAAGGATTTTGATAAGGTGGGGGTGGTGACATAAGTGAGACTAAGTCAGGACCCAAATCCCATTGGAGGGTTGCTTTCCTGACGTTTGCAACTGTTAAGCAGGCCAATTATGCTATCTATGAAATCTCAGATCCAGTGGTATGGTTCTTTTCTTTATTTTATTGTGTTTTCATTTAACTTGTTCAATGTGTTTGTTTATAAAAATTGTGAATCCAAAATGGTATTAGATGCTGATTTGATGCTTTGTAGAGTATAGAAAGTTGCTATCTTCATGTTTCCAGGCTGCCACTTCTTGTTCTGCCACATGGATTGAAAAGCAATTTTCAAGCCATATTTCTTGTACTAGTAGTTGGGGATATTTTCCTGTTCATCTCTAGCTACTTTATGGTAGTGTTTGGTATACTGGGCAGTATTGATGGATCGTTCTTTTCAGGTGAATATGTGGGCAGAGTTAGCAGAACCGCGAGCGAGAATTCTTTCAGCAGGTATTGCTCAAGGCAGTTGTTCTGTCACACAGGAATTTGCCGGGAATGCAAAGTTCCAAAGGATTCTCATCGCTCTCACTCAGATGCTCCTTGCGCTACAGATCGTAGTAAGACAAGGGATCCAGGTTGTATGCCATATAATTGTGGTCCTAGAGAATCATTTAGACATAGAAATAGAAATGCAGCACCCCATAGAGTTGGAAGGCAAAGGCAGAAGAGGTTCGCACCAATATATCCGAGGAGAATTTGATTGTTGTTATATCTCTATACAACAGTGCAAGACCTCTGCTCAGTTCATATAGCTCTCTGCTTGGATTATAGGCTTATGTGTATGCTTTTTTTTTCTCTGTGCTTGTTTTAGATTGTCTGATACATTTTCCATGGACATGTCCCTCGGTAATAGGAGACTAGATTGCTGGACAAGAGAAATTGTGCCGTGCATGATTAGACTAGTTTGGTGACATATTGACATAGCCGAACCAGAATTTCTGAAAGGGTTCTAAAACCAGAATTGTAATCCTTTACGGAGAGGCAGACAATTAGAGAATAAACTATTCAGTAATAAAACACGGTTAGATCCTTTAATTATGTCTGAGACAGAATCCCTCAACATATATGAGAAAAAAAAACTGAAATTAAGGTTGAAAACCCGAAATTAAACAGGAGAGTAAAATAACTAAATCAAATCCTATCTTCTGGGCTTTTTTTAAATGTTTTCTCGATGTGAGCCGTCGAAGAGGGCTGGTCCCCATACCTGTGAAATTTCGGCAAAATTTGAGTGTGATCTAATTGTTCAAAACCCCAACATCACATATTGACAGGATTTATCCCATTGGTCTTGTTTCTTTCTACTTGAAAATTTGGATCAGTGTGTGCCGGTGTGCAAACAACTGAAATATTATGCAAAAATGAACTCCTTGGGACTTGGATTATTGGTCTCTGCATCATGCTAATGATTCATTTATAAATACAACAATAGAACGCTTGATAGATCATTCTTCTGAAAACTGCGATGAGCATTTTGGCTGCCTGCTTGTCACAGATAAAAATTGTCCTGCAACAACAGAACACTCAGTAGGGACTACCAACCTATTGCTTCGATTCAGTAGACCTAACAATGGTGAAAAACATGTATTAAACAATTTATTATGGATTTTCAGTGCAAGTAAAAGGAAGAGTGCTTAGGCCAAAACCAAGCAAAAGAGAGCACTGCGTTTCCATAGCTACTTCCACTGTTCCACCACTCCATGCAACAACCTTTTTCTCTGTCAAGTCTAACGTGCATAGAAAAACGTTGTTGTGTATCTGGCTCGACCCATTAGCGTTTATCTATGACACCAAAGGAACAAGCTTCACGATCATGCATCATCAGTTTTCAGCAACTTTTGTTTCCCTTCAAGAAACAAGTTAAAAAGAAAAGGAAATATCAAAACCTCATTTCTCTTTAATTCTCTGTATTTGTTTCAGTTACAAAGCATAACTTTGCAGCTTCTTCAGAGTTCAAGAAACTAACAGAAGTAACAGAGAAAAATGCCTTCACGTGCAGTGAAACAATTCTCTACTGGAGCCGCCGACACCCGTCCCAAAAAGATCCAACCACCTCCACCTCCAAATGATGGAGCAGCACCTCCGAACAATCTTTCTCTACCTTATAATGATGGTAACATATATAGTTTCTCAATGAGCACTGCTAGTTTGCTTGCCATTATTATATAGTGAAACCAGAGAACTCAATTTACGCATTGTGGCTTGAATTATGCTATATGTCAATCATTTTCTTTCGTTTCTGCTAGTGTTTTTGTGATAGGACTTCCTTTCTTTTTCTTTTTGTGTAGTTTCTTGAACAAGAATCTTGAATCTTGATTGTAAAGGAACATGTCAAGTTCTTCGATATTCTGCTAGTTTTCTTTTACTTTCCTTCCGTGCATGTCTAGACTAATTATGTTTGTGTTAAAGTTGATGGCGAGAGAATTGATTGAGAATCCATGTAGGTAAAGACTAACGAGGAAAGAGTTGTTTTCCAATTTCATTTTTGTGGTTAGAACAGAAACATGGATATGGTTAGTGTTTATACTTTGACATTCTATTGGTGTAACAGAGGAAGTTAAGAGGGAGAATATGGAAAGACATGAAGTGGAAGAAGTGAGCAATGAAGTTGAGGAGCGTCAAGATCTGCGATTTAAGGTCTTTGTTGGAGGGTTAGATAAATATGCTAAGGAGGAGGATCTCAGGAAGGTTTTTGGTGGGGTGGAGGAGGTGACTAAAGTGAGACTAAGTTGGGACTCTGAATCCAAAAGGAGGGTTGCTTTCTTGACGTTTGCAACTGTTGAGCTGGCCCGTCGTGCGATCTGTGAAATTTCAGATCCAGTGGTATGGTTCTCTTCTATTTTTTATTGCGTGTGTTTTCATTTAACTAGTTCAATGTGTTTGTTTATAAAAACTGTGAATCCAAAATGGATTTAGATGATTTTCGTCATTTAATGAGAGTTTGTATTAGATGCTGATTTGATGCTTCGTAGAGTATAGAAAGTTGTTATCTTCATGTTTTTCAGGCTGCCACTTCTTGTTCTGCCACATAGATTGAAAAGCAATTTTCAAGCCATATTTCTTGTACTAGTTCAATACTAGTATTTGGATTATTTTCCTGCTCATCTCTTGCTACTTTATGCCATGCTTTTTGATTCCATAATTTTTCTTTCCTTGCTTCCATATATAACGTATTTAGATGTGACTTTGATGTTTTAACTGTCAGATTAATGGCAAGAGATGTTGGACTGCTCAAATCCAAGATGGCAGTAAAACTCTCTATGTTCCGAATATATGCAAGGAATGGACGAAGGATGATGTGAGTGTTTTGTTATTGAATTGTATTTCCACGTTTGGAGGGAAGGTTCAGATTTTAGTTGCTCATGTTGGGTTGTTTTGCTGTGTAGCTGGAAGACAAGCTTGCAGAATATGGTGTTAAAAACTATGAAGTCTTGACCTTGAATCCTGCTAGAGAAAACAAGGAGAAGAACCGGGGATATGCTCATCTGGATTTCCGTTCCAGAAAAGATGCATCTGAAGCTCTTGAGCTCTTAAAAAAGGAGAACGTTTCATTTGGTCAGAATCGAGCTGCCAAGGCTGATTTTTCACGCAAACATGCTAGTGGGAATGACGAAATTATGTCACATGTAT